>JGI994J12354_10003081_pt1 | contig 15790 bp, 12 predicted proteins | sample IntmicLarv3ML3BL_FD_12354 | JGI IMG/M metagenome (IMG submission 12354) | reverse complement strand
AGCGACACCCGGACTAACCTATTGAATATCCCTATTCCTTATAGAACAGACCTTCGGCCCGGGGCGAATGCCCCGGGCCGGTTTTTAAGTTCAGCGGGCATTAAAAAGGAGTTAACGAAAGTTGTAAAGCAACTTTACAGTGCTTTCGCGCCGTAGGCGAAAGCACTGGTTATGATTTTTAAATTTTGGGGGCGACCCCCTCTTTTTGAAGGGATTAAGGGCAAGGGCGGGCGCGGCTTGCCCACTACACCCGCTTGATTTCTACCTTGTGCAGCTGGACGGCGCGGACACGCTCGCCTTGGATGGTGATGGTTTTGGCAATCTCGTCGATATCCAGCTTGAGATGACGTTCCAGGGGGGCGACGAAGGTGCCGTCTGTGAGGGCGACCAGGCGGCCCTGGCCCATGCGCCAGTGGGAGAGGATGAGGCCATCGCCGTCGATTTCCAGGTTGTAGAGGGCCTGGAGCTCGTCGCTGTAGTAGGTGCCGGCCAGCTTGCTCTGCTGCTGCTCGGTGAAGGTGGCGGGGGTGTAGGGCAGCAGCTCGGTGGGCAGGGCGGGGTTCATCCAGGGTTTGCCATCCCGGAAGTAGATGCGGGCAGGCATGTCCTCGAGGATATAGCGGTTTCCGGTCTCGTGGAGGAGCTTGTGCGGCCGGCCGCCCATGATGGCCACAGGGCCCGATTCGGTGAGCTCGATATCGAGGAGCGACATGAGGCCGGGGACAAAGTAGCTGCCGGGGACAGGCTGGGCGATAGCCTCCTCATACAGGGCGTCGGCGGGGGCGTTCTCAGGCAGGCCGAGGACGGCGTCGACCACCTTGCCCACTTGCTCGGCCAAAATGAGGTTGGGCACATTGGCCGTCACCATCACCGTCAGATTGTCATCGGGGAAGCAGTGGGCGCTGGCGCGGTAGCCGGCATCGGCCCCATCGTGGGTGATGCGGCGGTGGCCCTTGTAGCTGTCGCACATGACGCCGCAGGCGTAGATGCTCTTGGCGTTGTCAACGAGGGTGGGAACCTCGCACATTTTGGCGATGGTTTTGGGTGCGCACAACGTTGGGTTTATGAAATGGGCCAGCCAGGTGGAAAAATCCTTGGCGGTGGTGTGCAGAGAAGTGGCACCCCAGTTGGAGAAGTTGAGGGGCACCCACTTGAAGCCGCTGCCGACGCACTCGTAGGAGAGGGCGCGGTTTTCCACCAGGTCGGTGTAGGTTTCGCGGATGAAGGTTTGGTGCATGCCCAGAGGCTGGAAAATATGCTCCTTGGCGAACTGGGGCAGGGTTTTTCCCGAGACGCGGTGGATGATTTTGGCGATGAAGACGAAGTTGGTGTTGCTGTAGTAATACTCGGTGCGGGGCGGGAAGTTGAGGCTGCGTTGCCGCTTGTTGAGGGCCAGCAAGTCGCCTTGGGTGATGATGTCGCCCATCCGGACACCGGCCAGCATTTGCAGGTTCCACTGGTCGCGAATACCACTGATGTTGTGCATGATGTCGAGGACGGTGACCGGCTCGCTGAAGGCCACCAGGTCGGGGATATAGGCGCGGATGTCGGCTTCGATGTCGAGCTTGCCTTGCTCCCACAGCATGAGGGCGCTCATGCAGGTGATCTGCTTGGAGACCGAGGCCACGTGGAAGATGGTGTCCTCGGTGTTTTCGACCTCGCGCTCCAAATCGGCGTAGCCCAGAGCCTCATTGACGATGACATTTCCATCTTTGACGACGTAAATCTGGCCGCCGGGGCAGCGGCCCTTCTGCCAGAGGGCGAAGATTTCTTGAACACGGGCGGTGATACTTTCCATGGGGTGTGCCTCCTTATTTAATGGGGTGAGCTAGATATGGGCGGTGATGTCTTGCTTCATGCGGATGGCTTCGGCACTGGTGGCCTCGGCCAAGCTCAGGCCGGGGGCTTTTTGCCAGGCGCACATCAGCGAGCGGGAGGCGCTGATAATGGCACCCGAGCCGGCGTTGTCGAAGGCTCCGGCCACGCTTTGGCCGCCTCCGCCCTGTGCGCCGTAGCCGGGCACCAGGAAGAAGAGTCTGGGGAACTTTCGGCGCAGTTCGGCCAGCTGGTTGGGATAGGTGGCACCGACCACCGCGCCGACGCCGTGGTAGCCGTGGCTTCCGGGCAGCGCTTCACCCCATTGGTCGCACAGGAAGGCCATGGTCTCAAAAACCGTTTTGTCGCCGACCATTTGATCCTGCAGCTGGCCGGAGGAGGGGTTTGAGGTTTTGGCCAAGACAAAGATGCCCTTGTCGTACTTTTGGCAAACCTTGAGGCACGGCTCGATGCCGTCTGAGCCCAAGTAGCCGTTGACCGTCAGGGCGTCCGCACCGAAAGCAGTGAAGGCTGCGTGCTCGACTTCCGAGGTGCCCAGCCAGCCATCGGCATAGGCCTCCATGGTGGAGCCGATGTCGCCGCGCTTGGCATCGACGATGACGAACAGGCCCTTTGATTGAGCATAAGCGATGGTTTCAGCCAGAGCGCGCATGCCCTGCCAGCCGTACCGCTCGTAAAAAGCCGCTTGGGGCTTGACGGCGGGAACAAGGCCCTGAACCGCGTCGATGAGCACCTTGTTGAAGCGCAAGAAGGCGTCAGCCGCGCCCGCCGGGGTCTTTCCGTGGGCGGCGTAGGCCGCCTCCTTGATCTCGCCGGGGATATAGCTTAGCGTGGGGTCGAGGCCGAGCACGGAGGGGTTTTGCGTAGCGATTATTTTCTCCATAAGGCGGTCAAAGGCCATGGGGGTTCTCCTTGTTGTGGTGGGGTGTGCGATCGTGGACTCTTTCTATGAATTATATCGTTTTTACCGCGCAATGTAAAGGGATAGCCTATGGTTGGGGCTAGGCAAAGGGGCGCTGCTGTGCTATGATGGGGGTAGCTCTCTTGTTTGAGGAGGTATTGGGGTGGCAGAGCGAATCAGCGCTTGGATTGCCGGGGACCCTTTGATTTTTATCGGGGGATTCGTTGCGGTAACCGTTTTTGCACTCTTTTTGATGATTTCGACCAGTGTCCGGAAGAAATCGGCCAAGAAAAAGCTGCTGTCTGAAAACGGCAACCTGGCCGAGCTGGAGTTCGACTATGTGGTGACACCGCTCTCGCCCATTGGCGGGATGGTGGGCCACACAGGGTATATCCTCTATACCGTGAACGGCAAGCCGCCGCAGATTTTCGGGCGCTCGGTGCTTGTGCCCGGCGGCGAAGCCGAGGTTGAGTGCGAGTATTTTGTGCTGACGGTGGGCAACCGTTTTGCCACCTCCATGGGGCGCGGAACGCAGCGCATCAGCGTTACGGCGGGCAAGCGGTATAGCGTAAGCTATAATCTGATTGAGGGTGTGCTTGAGGTTAAGATGGTGAAGTGAGGCTTTGGCCTGATATATGTGCAGCCCGCCGGGGAAATCCGGCGGGCTATAGTTTGTTGTGGGGGTGGATGTGGCTATAGGCGGCTCTTCCGCATTTGGAGGACGATGCCCCATATCAGGAGTGTCCGCCCGGCCACGGAAATAACAACGACGGCCATGAGGGCGATGGGATATCGCTCGAAGCCGAGCCACGCGGGTTTTTTCCGCCTGCTTCTGGTAGCGGCCCAAAATAGCGACGACGATGCCGCCTGCACCGCCCTGAGCAAGATCATTGGCCAGCGCGGCAGGCTGACCCGGCTGCTCAAGATGCTGTTCTGAATAAAAAAGAGGGAATCCGCAGATTCCCTCTTTTTTATTGGGTTATAGCCGGTACGACATCTCTCCCTTGTAGGCCATGTCCCAAAACAGATACTCAAACTCGACGCTCGAGGTAAAAGCCTCCTCCACCCGGGCCCGCTGTGCAGCGGTCTTGCCGGCAACCAACTCATCCAGCGCGTCGTAGAACCACGCGAAGGACTGCTCGAACTCCGCGTTGGCATAGGTCTCAATCCACGTCCTGTAAAAGTTGCCTTCCAGCCGGTCGGCATACTGCGCCTTGAGCCGTCTGCTGTAGTCGTTGTAGGTCCATGCGCAGGGGAAGACAGTGGCGAGGATTTCCGCCAGGTCACCGGTCTGCCCGACGGCCAGCATGTTGGCCGTATAGGTGCGGTTGAACAGGGAGGGCCTGGCCGCCAGGATGTCCTCGCGGCGGATACCGAAACGCTCCATGTACTGCTTGTGCAGGTTGATCTCGCTGAACACGCCATGCTGGACGGCGGTCAGCTTGATCATCAAATCCTCATCTTCGGCCTTGATGGCCGCCAGCGCAAAAACCTTGGCGTATTGCAGCAGATACTGATAATCCTGCAACAGATAAAACTGGAACTTCTTCTTGTCCAGCGTCCCCTGGCCGAGCTGTTGGACAAAGGGATGGTTATACCCATCCTCCCAAACCCTGCCGGCCTTTTCTTTAAGACCTCTTGAAAATGACATGCCTTCTCCTCCTTATCATTCGGGCAGTGGCCCATCCCGAAAATCGTAGATGACGCCGTCCGCCTCCTTTTCAATGTGCTTCCACTGGGCCGATGACGCGGCGTCATACACGCCGTACACCGTCATGCCGGCCCGCTTGGCGCTCTGCACGGCCTCTAAAATATCCTCAAAGACGACGCACGCTTCGGGTGGGACGCCAAGCCTGCGCGCCGTCAGGAGGAAGACATCGGGGTGGTTTTTTCCGCAGCTCACCTCATCGGTTGAGCAAATGACGTCAAACAGCCCGGTAATGCCGTGATTTTCCAGCGCCGGTACATAGAGCGCGGCGGGCAGGCTGGTGGCAATGGCCAGCCGTGCGCCCCGGCCCTTGAGGGCGGTGAGGTACGCAAGCGCATTGGGCTTGAGGGGCACGGTGTGCCCATAGGCATGGGCCGCCATGGCGTTCCACTCCCTCAGCAGCGCATCGACGCTGTCCGGCAGGCCAAAGCGCTCAAGGGTATACCGGGCCGCCTCGGGGAAGCTGCGCGCGCTGACGGCATCGATATAGTCCTCCGGCACATCGAGCCCGCGCTCCGAGAGGAACGCCGCGTCAATGTGTGCCCACACACCCATGGAGTCGAGAAGTGTGCCGTCCAAATCGAAAATATAGGCCCTCACGGCACAGCCCTCCCGCAGAGGAAGAGCGCCTTCATCTCCCGCGCGGCGACGGCTGCATCCGCTTGGGCGACAATGGCCGAGACAACGGCGAGGCCGTCAATCCCAATCCCGTGAAAATGCGCCGCCGTCTCCCGGTTGATGCCACCGATGACTACAATGGGCAGCGAAACCGCCCGGCGGATGCGCAGAAGCTCATCCATCGTCGTGATGGCCACATCGGTCTTGGTGCCGGTGACGTACATGGCGCCCACGCCGAGATAGTCGGCGCCCGCTTTGGCGGCGGCCTCGGCCTCGGCGAGATTGGAGGCCGACACGCCGACAATTTTGTCCGGCCCAAGAATCCGCCGCACCGCTTCGGCGGGGAAGTCGGCCTGCCCCACATGTACACCCTCGGCGTCCACCGCCAGGGCAATGTCCACCCGGTCATTGATGATGAGCGGCACCCCCATGCGGGCAGTTACTGCCCGCACCCGCAGGGCGGTCTCGTAAAAGTCCCTCGAGGACACATCCTTTTCCCGTAGCTGCACCAGCGTGCAGCCGCCCAGGATGGCCTGCTCGACAGATTCCTCAATGGTTTTCGCGTGCATGAGCGCGCGGTCGGTCACCAGATAAAGCGTGTAATCAATATCAGGCTTCATAGATTTTCGCCCTCCTCATCAGGGTCTGTGCGTCCATGCGGCTCACCGCGTCGTGCAGCGCGGCACGGAAGCTCCCAAGGCCCTTGCCGCCGGCAGCCTCAAAGGCAAGCTCTCCGGCAATGCCCATGGTTAGCAGCGCGGTGACAGCCGCCTCAAAGGGCGCATCGGGTGCCGCCCCGCAAAAGGCGCCCATGAGGGATGAGCACATGCAGCCCGTCCCGGTGATGTCCGACAGCATGGGATGTCCGTTCTCGATGCAGACAGCCCGCTGGCCGTCCGAAATGATGTCGGCCGCCCCGGTAATCGCCACCACACATCCAAGGTCTGAAGAGAGCTTTTTGGCGATGGCGACGGCATCGCCGGTGCTGATACGGTCATCCCGCGAAGCATCGACCCCTTTTGTGGCGGATTGCATGCCGGCAACCTGCTTTATCTCCGAGATGTTGCCTCTTAGCACCCCTAAATTGACCGCATCAAGGACGCTAACAACAGTACGGTTTCTAAGGCCAGATGCCCCCACGCCCACGGGATCAAACACCACCGGGATGCCCGCAGCGTTGGCTGATTTGCCGGATTCCAGCATGGAGATAATGGTGCGCTCGTTGAGCGTGCCCATGTTGATGACAAGGGCCGAGGAGATGCGTGTGATGTCGGCTGCCTCGCCGATGTCGTCGGCCATCACCGGCGAGGCCCCGATGGCCAGCGTGATGTTGGCACAGTCGTTGACAGTGACATAGTTTGTGATATGGTGGATGAGCGGGTTTTTTGCGCGAACGGTCTCAATCAGTGCTCCGTAGGATGCTTTCATGCCTCTTCCCCCCGCAGCCCGTGCTGATAGACATCATAAAAGTGGTGGGTCGGACCATTGCCTTTGCCCAGCCCAAGGGCGTGGACAATAGCCGTGGTCACATAGACTTTGGCCTTTTCCACCGCCTTGGGCAGCGACATGCCCAGCGCCAGGTTGGAGGCGATGGCCGAGGAATAAGTACAGCCTGTTCCATGCGTGTGCTTGGTGTCAATGCGGGGCGAAGTGTAATAGCGGAACGCCTCGCCGTCATAGAGGATGTCCGTGGCGTCACCCACACTGTGCCCTCCCTTGACCAAAACCGCTCTACATCCCATATTGTAGATGCGTTTTGCCGCCTGCTCCATGTCCGCTTGACTCTCAATGGTCATGTCCGCCATTTTCTCAGCCTCGGGGATATTGGGCGTAATGAGGCCGGCCAAGGGAACAATCTCGGCAATCAGTGTGTCAATGGCAGCCGGGTCCATGAGTGCACAACCGTTTTTTGCATACATCACCGGGTCAACGACCACATGGCAGGGCCTCCACGTGCGCAACCTGCCGGCCACAGCAAGCATGCTCTCTCGGCGGGACAGCATGCCAACTTTCACCGCGTCTGGGGGGATATCCTCGAACACGGCGTCAATCTGTTTTTCAATGATATCGGGCCGGATGTCCTGGAACTCAATGACCCGGAAGGTATTTTCCGCCACGACCGAGACAATGGCCGACATGCCGAACACGCCGTGGGCCGAAAAGGTCTTCAGGTCGGCCTGAATCCCCGCGCCGCCACTGCAATCAGAGCCCGCAATGCTCAATGCTTTTTTCATGAACACTCCTCCTGTGTTGTTTTGAGATATAGGAGAATCACCGCGTAGGATTTTGCTTTCAAAAAAGGGATGCTCTCCGAATACAGCGGAAAGCATCCCTTTCATAATAAATAGTACGGCGCTTCGCGTCAAGCGAAGCGCCGTAATCATCAGCTGGATGATTTGCTTCCCTACGTCGGTATTAACCAACAGGTTCCAAGGGTCAGGTTTTACCTTCTCAACTCCGTAGAGTCCCCCCGCAAGCTTGTATATTCAGTTTTGGCACCCACACTTTTCGGCAACTCAATCAGGCAAAAAATCTCCTTGTAGAACATTATAGCACATGGTGGCCAATAAAACAAGGCGGCCGCCCATAAAAGCAAATGTGAATTGTGTCGGCGTCTTATGCCATAACTGCAGAGGGCGATCCACGATGGTCACCTCATCGCCCACTTTGGCGTTTAGCCCGGTGACAATGTATAGATATACAGGCAGATATAGGCTTTTGAAGCGAAAATGAAGCATCTGCCCCACTATTTTCCCATTATCCTAATTGCGAATAAATCCCTTGAAAAGTTCCGAAAACAAGCAAAACTGCCCGAGCAGACGGTTTCGTGGCGCTTCTACCCGGATTCGAACGGGAGACTTCATCCTTACCAAAAGGTGGCGAGATGCGTTAATGGGTGCGTTATGCGTGATATGTCTAATCTTTCATGTGACCAAGAGGTTCTAACCCTGTGGTCACACAAGAGTTTTGAGTGTCAGCATTTTGGGCTTAAATCTAACTGCAGGCTACGCTACCCCAATTGGCCATCGCACTTGATGCCATAGCGAGGCGCTAAACCTCTCAGACTCTCTTAGCTATTTTGTGTTGCTCGGCGGGTTGCCTCCGTCGTTCGGGCGCTCCCGTGTATTCTCTGTCCCATAGTATCGCTCTCCCTTCTCCACTTGGCTTTGTGCCATTCTTCCATGCGACTGTACACCTAGCTCCTTACCACTGCTCTTGCCCGAAGACAAGTGGCGAAGTAACGGGTAAAGTTCACCACCAGTCCCCCTGTCAGCCGCAATAAGAGCTTCCGGCCCACCATCTCCTACAACAGCCAAGCCGCCGATTGCACGCTGGATTCCTTTCTCAGCGCCATGGCACAGTTTGGCGGAATGTCGGAAAACAAGCAGCAATCATAATGTCAAATAAAAAAGGCACAGTGTCACGTTGTGCCTTTTCCTATGGCCCGAGAAAGCCTGGGTGGCCCATTCTCCATCACGAAACAGTCACCTGCGCCCCGACTCGGTGGGTAGTGGGTGATAACGGCCCGGCCGCACACAGCTGTGCCACAGCCTCGTTCGGGCTGCCAGCCAGCGGGAAAATCCGCTGTGCCCACGCCGCCGTGGGCACACAGACCACCGCCCAGGGAACGGTGGTACCGCCGGTTCGCTCTCCGTCGGCGCGTAAACGCACAGCAGCTTCGACCCTCCGAAGCCCATTTTTCGGCCAGGGCCTCAGCCATGCCGTCCATCCGATGGATATAAATCTCCGCCGCCCCGGCCTAATATGCCGCGTCCAATGTCAGTTGCCCGAGCTCGGCCCTCTCCGCCAGACACCAAATCACCAGCCGGTCTCCTAGCCGCACCGTCACAACCATGCGCGCCGGTGGCCGCACACACTGCGGTAGGCTGTCCATAAGCGTTACTTTCTAATACCGATAGGATAATATCAGCAAAATATACTTGCAGCAATTACCCCAATGGCTTTTCCTTGATCTTGGCCCATCGCCGTGGGAGGGCGGGCGGCGTCGCCTGCACCTTTTCAATGACTAAAATCTGGCTACCATGCTCCAACCCAGGTACCGAGTAGGGTACCTGGCGTACAAGGCTTCCGCCCAACTGCCTCAAGGCCCCGGAGGCAGCCGAAATCTCGGTTTCGGCCTCTCTGCCCGCTGATTTTTGGGGCAAAAACTGCCCACCCATCCGCAAAAACGGTAGGCAGAGCTCAGCCAGCAGCGGCAACGGTGCCACCGCCCGGGAAACGACCAAGTCGTACTGCTCCCGAAAATCCGCCTGATGCCCCAACTCTTCGGCCCGCCCGGCCACCGCAGTGATGTCAAGGCCAAGGCCTTTACAGCTCTCATCAATAAAGGCGATGCGCTTGGCGGTTGCGTCTAGAGCCGTCATGTCCAGCCCCGGCTCGTAGCAGAGCAGCGGTACGGCGGGGAAGCCGGCTCCGCTGCCCACATCAAGGATGCGCTTGCCGGAAAAATCGGCTACGGTCAGCAGAAAAAGACAGTCGAGAAAATGCCGCCGGGCCACCTCTTCGGGCTCGATAACGGCGGTCAGGTTCATCACCCGATTGCGCTCGAGGAGCGCATCCATAAACCGCTCCAGCCGATTGAGGGCTGTGGGCGTCGGGTCGAGACCCCAGAGGGCACAACCCCGGGCAACGATGTCCTTCATGCAACACACTCCTGGCAATTAGAAAATAAGGCATATCATTGACCATTGTCTACCTCTTGTCAGCAAGGTCTTCTCGGCTTGAGAGGTAAATAATCAGCGCGCTGATGTCCGAGGGTGAGACCCCGCTGATGCGGCTGGCCTGGCCTAGAGTTCGGGGCCGTTGGGCGTCCAGCTTGATGCGCGCCTCGGTGCGCAGCGCGTGGAGGCTCAGATAGTCGATCCCCTCGGGCAGCGCCCGTCCCTCCATGCGCCGCGCGTCCAGAGCGGCAGCCTGTTGCCGCTCGATGTACCCCTGATATTTGACGGCAATCTCCACCTGCTCGATGACCTTTTTGGAGAGTGCGGGCCGCCCGGAATCCAGGGGGCCCAAGGCCTCATAGCCCATTTCGGGCCTGCGCAGCAGCGCCTGAAGGCTGGCGCCGCGCCCCGAGAGCGGGGCCGTTCCGCACCCTTCCAGCAGAGCATTGACCGCCGCGCTGGGCGGCGCAATGACGGTGTCTAAGCGCTTCACCTCGGCCTCGGCGGCCTGGTATTCGGCCTCCATGTGGGTCAGCCGCGCATCACTCACCAGCCCTAGGGCGTGGCCGATGTGCATCAGTCGCCGGTCGGCATTGTCCTGCCGGCACAACAGGCGGTGCTCGCACCGAGAGGTCATCATGCGGTAGGGTTCCTCGGTGCCGCGCGTAGTCAAATCGTCAATCAAAGTTCCGATGTATCCATTGTCCCGCTGCAAAATCAAGGTATCTCGGCCCAGCACCCGGTGCGCCGCATTGACCCCGGCCACAAAACCCTGGACAGCGGCCTCCTCATAGCCCGAGCTACCGCAAACTTGCCCCGCCGCAAAAAGCCCTGGAATGTGCCGCACCATGAGGGTGCTATCCAGTTGTAACGGGTCGAGACAATCGTACTCGATGGCGTACCCGGGTCGCATGATGTGGGCCTCCTCGAGGCCCGGAATGGCCCGGACAAACCCTAGCTGCACGTCCTCAGGCAGCGAGGTGGAAAGTCCCTGCAAATAGACCTCCCGGGTGCGCTCGCCGCAGGGCTCGAGGAAAATCTGATGCCGCGCCTTGTCGGGGAACCGTACCAGCTTGTCCTCGATGGAGGGGCAATAGCGTGGCCCGGTGCCCTCGATGGCCCCGCCGTAGAGGGGTGAGCGGTCGAGCCCGCCCAGAATGGCGGCGTGGGCTTCGGGGCTGGTATAGGTCAAATGACACTCAACCGTGTTCCGGGGCTCAAACTCAGCAGCGAAGGAAAACCCTTGGGGCTCCGCGTCCCCATACTGAGGTTCCATGCTGCTGTAGTTCACTGTGGAACTGTCAATCCGCGGCGGCGTCCCGGTCTTGAACCGCCGAAGACGCAGGCCGAGTGCCGTCAGCCTCGGCGAAAGCCCATCGGCCGACATAAGGCCGTCGGGTCCGCTGCTCCGTACCGCCTCGCCGATGAAGGTTTTAGCCCGTAAAAAAGTACCGGTGGCCAGCACCACGGCCCGGGCGGCGTATTGCCCGCCCCCCGAGAGCTCGACACCGGCAATGCCGCCGTCCTCAATCAGAAGATTGACACATTCATCTTGGATAAGGCGCAGCCTCGGCTCGGCCTCCAACGCGGCCCGCATGTAGGCCCGATAGGCCATGCGGTCACTTTGGCAGCGCGGGCTGTAGACAGCCGGCCCCTTGCCGCGGTTGAGCATGCGGAACTGAATGCCGGTGGCGTCAGCCGCCCGCCCCATCTCGCCGCCCAGCGCGTCAAGCTCACGCACCAGCTGCCCTTTGGCCGTGCCGCCGATGGAGGGATTGCAGGGGAGGTTGCCCACCGCGTCCAGGTGGGTGGTGACGCACAGCACCATGCACCCCAGCCGAGCGCCTGCCAAGGCGGCCTCGATACCCGCATGGCCCGCACCAATGATGAGGATGTCAAATGTTCCAGCCGAATAGGCCATAGTTTACGCTCCAGATAGGAATAAATGGCGGAATTAATACAATTTGGAATCACGCCAGCACCCCTCGAGGATTTTCTTGATGAATACATAGCGTAGAATATATGCTTCGATATGCTAGATGTTTCATGAATATGACCATACCTTTCGCTGCGCTCAAGGCACAAAAGGCTATGAAACCCGAGTGCCTCTATCGCAGAATGAATAAATTTGTTAGAATGTGCCTGAGGAAGCAGGCACACTACAGAGCACGTGGAGGTGAGCGGGCGCAGCATGTTTGCTGACCGCATGAATATGTGTGCCGGACGCTCTTTCAAGCACAAATGAGTAGCGCATTGAACGCTGTAAACTTATCTTTGGAGAGACAAACTACTTCAATCTTTCAGTGAGCGTCCAGTCCCTGCCTGTTTAATCCCTTGCGAGGGGGAGCCTCAAGTACTATTTTGAGGGGTTGTGCTATGCTTAAAATTGTTTATCCCATCTGCTGCGGAATGGACGTCCACAAGTCGTTTCTTGTAGCTTGTATCGCATCAACCAACGGCCAAGGCGTTACCAGCTACAAAAGCAAGCGGTTTTCCACCTTCACCGGCGATTTGTGCCGATGTGCTGTGTGGCTTGCCGAGAACGGCTGCAAAGATATCTGCATGGAGTCCACCGGGAAATATTGGATTCCCATTTACAACATTCTGGAACCTACTTGCAACATTGTTCTCGCCCATCCGAAGTATGTCAAAGCGATTCGCGGCAAGAAAACCGACAAGAAGGATGCCAGGTGGATTGCCGACATCTTCAAGCACGATTTGGTATCCGGCAGTTTTATCCCGCCCTCCGACATTCGCCAGCTTCGTGATTTAGTGCGGTACCAGTGGAAACTCACAAACTTTATGACCGGCGAGAAAAACCGTGCGCAAAACTGTCTTACTGTTTCCAACATCAAGCTTGATGATGTGTTTTCCGATGTGTTCGGTAAAGCCGCTTCCGCCATCACGACACGTTTGCTGGAGAACACCGAACCTTTTGATGTGACGCCCTTTCTCACGAAGAACCACAAGGCATCTGCTGAAGACATCCAAGCCGCTGTAGATGGATCGTTGTGTATCGAACAGGCTGAAAAACTCCGCATTATCCGATCCCACATGGGCGCTCTTGACCTGTGTAAGCTCAATTTGGAATCGCTGATTCTGTCTGTTGCCGAGAAGTTTCTTCCCCAGCTCAACCTCGTTCTGACGGTGCCGGGTATCAAAACCTTTTCTGCAATCGGTGTGATTTCAGAAATCGGCGTTGATATGTCCGTGTTCCCGACCTCGAAGCATTTATGCTCATGGGCCGGTCTTACTCCGCAGAATAATGAGAGCGCCGGAAAGAAGAAAACCACCAGAATCAGTCGCGCCGGCACGTACATTAAGCCATTGCTGGTACAATGTTCCCTTGCCGCTGTTACGAGCAAGAAGCATCCGGAAGTCCGTAATCGCTACCTGGTCTTGAAGAAGCGCAGGGGTCACAAAAAGGCTATTATTGCCATTGCCAGAATGTTGTTGACTGCCATCTACAACATTCTGAAGAAAAACGAACAGTACAACCCTGAGCTTTATCGCAAGGCGGACAGGCCACCTGCTCATCGTGAGATTTCAATTGATGAGGCTATATACCTCATCCAGCGCCAGGGTTATTTGGTAACAGCACCTGCTCACGCGTAGTAGCTTATTCCAATATTGTTTTTCTGTCGCTGTATGGCGGCCTGCTTTGCTGTACCCTTTTCGGGATGGTACTTGAATTACAATGTTTCAAACTTGTACCTCCAAAATCACGTTTCAGGCTTATCGAGCGTCAAGAATCCTCCCGCCATCACTGGAGCGAAAGTGTGCTCCGCGCTGTTTTTTTTGCGGTGAGGGATACGACTGTTATGGTTCCACTCCAAAGGCTGCCCTGTGGTATTTGCCTTTCGTAGGTGAAATTTACGTGTCCTGGGGCGATTAATGATATCCTTGCACCTGTGCCTATGCTCGCTCCGTAGGTTATATCTGCGGCTGACGTAAACGCATCAAAATCATTCAGTTCAAAAGTGGCGGGATCATATGTAAATGTACTAAAGCGGATATCCAAGAGGGACATGTTCGTCGCAGCAATGCTAATCAAGTATGTTTCCCCTTCAACTGCATGGATGTCCAAGGTGCTTTTTATGACTATGTCAAGAAGTGTCATGGCCTCAAAGCCCCCATATGTGGCCTTAACCTGTATTTGCCAAGTTTTCGCCGATGAGGAAACCGTCACGAGGCCCGTTGTCGTGTCAAGGGTCACTCCCGTATGCTGACCCACCATTGAGTAGATAATCGGAACACCGGGTATGGCCTCATTTCCGGCATCATAGACCTTGGCCTGCACAGTGACAGACCACGGACCAGTTTCCGAGAGCGGGACAGTGAGTAAGTATCTAATCTGATCGAAGCGTATCGAGGCTGTATCATCACTTGTTGCGGGGTTCATCCCCGTGACGCAGATCGGGATTCGCAGCTGGATTCCTTGTTCATTTCCAAAGGCTGCGTCTTTATTGCTGCCCCACCCCCAAAGTGTTCCGTCTGCCGCAAGGGCGAAGCTGCTGCACCTTCCTGTGCTGATGTGAGTGATATCGGCAAGGCCTGATACCAGTGTGGGGGTAGCATTTTCTATCGTTCCATAAGCATAAGCGCTGTCGTAGGGGTTAAGTCCCCAAGCCCAAACCGTGCCGTCAGCCTTCATAGCCAGACTGTAATCGCCGTCTGCCGCAATTTGAGTAACGCCGGTCAAGCCTACCGCTATGCTGGGAGGGGATACCTTTGTGATCTCTCCATGGCCAAGCTGTCCAGTAAAGTTAACGCCCCAAGTCCATACTGTACCGTCTTGGGTAAGCGCCATGCCATGTTCTTTTCCGGTCGCGATTTCGACAATATTGGCAGGGCCCATAATCTGATTGGGATGGGCATTGGTGTAGTCATATGAACCCACCAATTCACCAAAACCGCGCGCACCCCAAGCCCATACTGTTCCATCTGTCTTTAGTGCAAAGCTGTGCATGTTTGAGGCAACGATTTTTGTGACATCCGTTAGCGTGGCTACCTGACTGAATATGGAACTGCCGCCTGAAGTCCCATTCCCCAATTCATTGCTGACATTGGAGCCCCACGCCCACACGGTTCCATCTGACTTCAGGACAAGGCTATGCGCCCCTCCAGCAGCGATTTGGATGGCATTAGTAATACCACCTACTTGTATGGGGATTGTATGTTTACCTGTGGTATTAACATCCACCTGTCCAGACGTGTTAGTGCCCCAGGCCCATACAGTGCCATCGCTTTTCAGCGCGAGGCTATGGTATGTCCCTGCTTCGATGGCGACGATGTCGGTTAGCCCGGTCACGCGCTGCAGCCATGGGGTATCGAGGGTCGCTCCATTCCCCAACTGGCCGAATATATTGCTGCCACAGGCCCAAACTGTCCCATCATCTCGCAATGCGAGGGTGTGGCGTTCGCCCCATTTGATCGATATCATATCCTCAAAACCCTGAATCGGTGCTGGCGGCGTGAGGTTGGGGTCTCCATTCCCCAACTGGCCATACCGGTTATCGCCCCAAGTCCATATGGTGTCATCTTCTTTCAAGGCTATCACATGACCTTGCCCAACACCAAACTGAGTAACATCACTGATGCCATACAATTTACTTGGGGTTAGAACATATCTCATCTCAGAAGCATATGCAGTTATCGGATCATCATCCTTTAACAGTACAGGAGTATACGACCTATCTGTTCCCCATCCATAAATATCTCCTTCGGGGGTTAGAGCAAAGCTATGATTATGTCGGGCATCTACCACAACTGCTTGAGTAATTTCTGGAACAGGCATTGGAGTCCTGTATGTCTGGCGGAGAGAACCCGTCACTTGACCAGCGACATTGTATCCCCAAGCCCAGACGGTGCCATCACTCTTTACAGCAAGACTGTGAAATACCCCTCCGGCGATGCTGATTACATCTGAAAGCGTTCCCGCCTGAACCGGTGTCGTCATATTGCTACTTGTAGTTCCAGACCCTATGCTACTGTTCCCAAGCTGTCCGTAGTAGTAGTTTCCCCAGGCCATCACATTGCCATAAG
>JGI994J12354_10003080_pt1 | contig 15791 bp, 11 predicted proteins | sample IntmicLarv3ML3BL_FD_12354 | JGI IMG/M metagenome (IMG submission 12354) | reverse complement strand
CTATATCCTGGCTAAGCCACGGGCCCCGCCAACCTCCATCTACTACTATCATTTAAAGGTTTACATCCTGACCTTTACCCACACATCTCATGTGAACAGATCATACAACGATCCATAGCCAGCCAGCATCATTATGGCCTCTGCGATACAGACAAGGCCCAGCACGAACAGCAGCGGCCACCAGTTGAACAACTTACCGAATAATTTTATTATGCTTTCCGCAAAGTTCGTGAGCATGAATGCTATCGCACCCAATACGAACGCGGCTATTATCCTGGGCCATCCGCTTGCCATGAACTCTAAAAGAGTTCCATCCAGCTCGCCGAGGAAGATATATGCCAGTACCATTATCAATATCGCTAAGATAGCCGCGAAAGAAATGTCCCTGAACGGCCTTATGACCATCGTGAATCCCGCGACCGCAATTATTACCGACGCGAACCAGGGCCATTCCGCATAGGATGATATGCATAATATTATCATTCCGATACCGAAAATGAATCCCAATGCCATGAACAGTTTGTATTTCTTAGAAGATTCGTTCTTGACGTAGGTTATCACTATCATCAAGGCTATCAATCCTCCGACAAGCAGTACCAATTCCGGAATGTGTTCGGTCACATAATCTGTAATTGAACTTGTATCCATAGGCGTGTATGTGAATATGATTATAATATGAATGGGAAAAGATTGCTCATACAACTTTTTACTTTAATGCCCTAAGAATATCGTCCGCACCCATGATCAAAGAAATATCGTTCAGTGATTTGTTTGTAATGATTGCAACGTATGATCAAAAGTGTCTTTCTGTGTCCACCAATAAAATTACTTCCCTTTGATGTCCACTATGAATTTCTTTGGATACACATTCTGGGACGTATCGATCAACAATCCGTTCAATGCACACTCGGACCCCTCAACGGTTTCTTTCCCACATTGATTGGAAACGCAGGTAGAAAGGCTTTCAATGCTTAATTTTTGAAAAAAAAGTGGACAGGGCGAGATTTGAACTCGCGGCCTCTACCATGCCAAGGTAGCGATCTTCCAACTGATCTACCTGCCCGTTAAATCAAGTGAATGAAGAGCCATTATTAAAGATTTGGCTATGCGTGACCTCTGCGAACAACATATGACTCGTCGTTTTACAGTATACATATACTGCAATCTTGATTTTTACAGGCACAGTTCTCTATCTTCCACTTCAACGCCCATACCTTTATCTCTTTCACTACTTCAACGAGTTCAACGCCCATCTCCGTCAGTTTGTATTCGCTCTTTATCGGGAATGCCCCCGCATCAACCCTTTTTATGATCAGTCCCTCCGCTTCCAATTCTTTGAGCCTTTCGGATAATATCTTGGCTGTCACTTCTTTCATTGCCTTCCTGATCTGCGTGAATCGTTTCCAGCTCTGATTGTTCTTGTAAAGCTCCAATAATATCATTATCGCCCATTTTTTGGACAAATATTCCATTGTTTTCCTGACTGTGCACTCATGATCCATGGTATACAAGCAGAAACTATCAGTATATATAAGTTGGTTTCTATTTTATACCTAATATCAAAAAGTGACAAAGGTGATATTATGGAATGCAGACAATGTGAAGAAACAAAGAAAGGAACAGGGTGCATAATTGGAGGCGCATGCGGAAAGACCGCAAAGACTGCGGAACTCCAGGATGTACTGATCTATTCTCTCAGCGGAGTGGCGATCGTCGCGGACGAAGCGAAAAAACAAAACAAGAATGTTGACGAAGCGGTGGAACATCTGTACGTATCCTTATTCTCGACCCTGACAAATGTCAATTTTGATGATAGGTACTTCAAAGATCAGATAAAGAGATCAAAAGAACTGATGGTCAAATTCTCGACCAGATCAGAATACGGGATCGATAATATCGATTATGATTACAAGAAATTGAATAAGAGAACGGGAGAAATGGGAATATTCAGTCTGGACGATAATCCTGACCTGAGATCATTGAAGGAATTGCTTCTCTATGGACTCAAGGGGCTTGCCGCATACTACTATCATGCGAAAGTTCTGGGATACAGTGACGAAAGTGTCGAAGATTTCCTCATCAAGGGAATGGTCGCCATAAGACAGGACCTTTCGGCAGAGGAACTTACAGCCGACGTATTGGAATGCGGGAAAGCGGGAGTGACATGCATGGCACTTCTCGATAATGCCAACACCGAAAAATACGGAACCCCCGAAGTGACTTCTGTGAATCTTGGAACTCGTGATAATCCAGGGATACTGATCACTGGGCACGATCTTAAGGATCTCGAAGATCTTCTGGAACAATCAAAGGGAACGGGTGTGGATGTGTATACTCATGGAGAGATGTTACCTGCCAATGCATATCCGTTCTTTAAGAAATACGATCATCTTGCAGGCAATTATGGTGGTGCCTGGCACAAACAGAAAACAGAGTTTGAAAGCTTTAACGGTCCGATACTTGTGACCACGAATTGCCTTATTCCTCCGGGCGAATCGTACAAGAACAGACTGTTCACCACCGGCATTACCGGATTCAAAGGTGTGAAGCATATCAACGCGATCAAGGGAAAGAAGGACTTCTCCAAGATCATCTCCATGGCGAAAAAATGCGAGCCTCCGAAGATGATCGACGACAAATGCATACCGATAGGTTTTGCTCATGCCACTACTCTTGGCGTTGCCGATAAGATACTTGCTGCAATTGAATCCGGTGCACTGAAGAGATTCGTTGTTATGGCGGGATGTGACGGAAGATCCCGCGCACGTTCCTACTACAAGGATTTCTCTGAAGCCCTGCCTGATGATACAATCATACTTACCGCGGGATGTGCGAAGTATCGCTATAATAAGCTCGATCTCGGGGACATCGGCGGCATACCTCGCGTCATTGACGCGGGACAGTGCAATGATTGCTATTCCTTGGTGGTCGTTGCGTTGAAACTCGCGGAAGTGCTCGGCGTATCTGTGAACGATCTGCCTCTTTCGTTTAACATCTCGTGGTATGAACAAAAAGCATGTTTGGTGCTCCTGGCTCTGTTGCATTTGAATGTGAAGAACATCATGCTTGGCCCCACGCTTCCTGCGTTTGTAACACCGAATATACTGAACGTTCTGGTTGAGAATTTCGGTATAACTGGAATATCGGATGTAAAGAACGATATGGTCAAGCTGAACATATCATAATAAAAACCATTTCCAATTTTTTTATTTTTGTTCAAAATCGGAATTCAAGGTAGATTGGAACTTCTGTACTTCTCCGGGAATACGTGTGGGATATTTTCCGTTGACACATGCCAAACAGAGATCGTTCTCCGGTTTATCAATTGCTTCGACCAATCCTTCGATACTTATGTATCCCAGACTGTCGGCTCCTATCAGCTTACAAATGTCATCAATGGTACGGTTGTTAGCCACAAACTGGTCTCGGGATTTCATATCCACGCCGTAATAACAGGGGGCTATGACCGGCGGGCTTCCGACCCTGACATGAACTTCTTTTGCACCGGCATCCCTGAGGATGTTTATCAATTTCTTCAGTGTCGTGCCGCGGACTATGCTGTCATCCACTATGACCATGCGCTTGCCCTCGACCGTACCTTTGATCGGGTTCATCTTCATGGATACCGCTTTTTCCCTTTCCGACTGATCGGGAAGAATGAACGTTCTCTCCGCGAAACGGTTCTTCATGAATCCCTCTTCGTAGGGTATACCGGAAGCTATCGAGAATCCAATGGCGTGAGCACGTCCCGAATCCGGGATCGGCATGATAAAATCAACATCAGCGGGACATTCTCTGGCGAGTATCTCCCCTATCCTTTTTCTGACCTCGTAAACTTCCCTTTCGTCTATGACCGAATCGGGTCTGGCAAAGTACACCCATTCGAACATGCAATATGCTTTGTGTTTACTTTCGACCCCATGGTACGATATGACACGATCAGGAGTTATTTCCACGATCTCTCCGGGAGAAACATCCCTTACGAACTTTCCGTTCTGAGCATCTATCGCGGCACTTTCGGAAACAACCATGTATCCGTGGTTTGTTTTTCCGATACAAAGCGGACGCAGCCCGAAGGGATCCCTCACTCCAAACAATCGCCCCTCGAAAAGGACCGTAAGCGCGTATGACCCTTCCAGATCCTTCATCAGACTCTTCAATGCTTTTACTGGGTCATTGTAAACGGATATGTATTTACTGATTATCCTGGCTACCAATTCGCTGTCGGAAGCTGTTAAAAACGATGATCCTGTGTCCAGATATCCCTTTTTGAGATCGGCATAATTCGTTATGTCACCGTTGTGTGCTATCGCGACCGTACCGAAACTTGTCGTTGCGGTAAAGGGCTGAGCATTCTCTACACCTTTCGATCCTGTCGTGGAATATCTCACATGCCCGACGCCCACGTTGGCATCCAGTGTTTCCAGATCGCTTTTATCCAAAGCCACCTGAACCAGTCCGTTATCCTTGACAGTGCGAACCGCACCGTCACAAAAAACCGATATTCCCGCGCTTTCCTGGCCACGGTGTTGTATTATCATCAGGGACTTTTGCAAAGCAGGCACAACATTCCGTGTGGCTGATATGCCCACAACTCCGCAGCTGTGCTTAGGCCCCGTCATCTTATAACCTTAATCGTGTGATTTTGCCCAAGTGTAAGATCTGATCTTTGCGGTCTTTCCGTATCCGCATGAGGCGCATACGCCTCTCCTTGCGTGATAGGAGTGCTTTCCGCATCTGCGGCAAGGGATGTGTGTTTTGTACTTATTGTGTCTTCCCTGTGCTGGTGTTCCTTTTCCCATGTTCTGTCTCTCCTTATGGTGAAATGTAAATTACGTTGTCCCCGCGGACAATGGCTATATTCATCTTTCTAACGGACTCGCCGTTGTGAAATTCCTCGACGTTCTTCAGCACCACATTCATGTGCGGATCGTATCCGTCAAGGACTCCTCTGTACTCTCTCTTGCCTTTGAGTTCGACGATCACGTTCTTGTTCGTCGCCTGACTGAGAACAGACAATGGTTTGATCACTTAAGCCACCGAATCTCCATACTAGAATCAGTATTTGAAGGTATCGTACTGTTTTACGCGCTTACACGAAAGCGCCTATGGCCGGAGCATCGAGTCTGTCCATGTCATAGAAGATTATCGCTTCTCTGATCCCTCTCGCACCCATCCCGGTTCCCATGAAATGATCCAGCATTGAGGCTCTCCACATAACATCCAATATCGCTGTGGACAAACAGCCGTAATATGCATTCGCCATGTCGTCCTCGTAACCCATGGAATCCATCAGCGCGAACACGCTGCCCAGGAAACTGTCCCTGCCGTTCAGAACAGATATGTACTCCCTCAGCACCTCCGCGCCTTCTTTCTCGGGTACCTTGAATTCTATATCACTGATCCTGACCGATGCTTCTTTCATCATGTCTCCGTCATCGTCCAGGATCATCCAATCGATCTTATTGCTTGGTTCGTCGGCCAGAAACACATTCCATCTCCATTTCTCATCACAATAGATGGGAGCCATCAATGGATCGTCGGTTGCCATGGACTCCATTGCCGCGAACATGGCGGCATCTTCGATGCCTTCCATATCCACAGGTCCGTCCTTGATCGCGGAAAGTGTCATTTTCGGCTCCATCATGGACATTTCCATTACTTTGCTCAGATATTTCAAGTCGGTAAAATTGGTGATGTTGTCGGAAACAGACCTTCTGATTGTATCAACATCTCCCATTATTCCCGCCTCTTTGCAGTTAGCGTAGAATTCTTTGTATACATCGGCGGCTTCGACCGCTGCCTGTTTTATCCTGCTGTCGGCCTTCTCTACGATGCTTTGAGCCTCGCCGAGGGCATCGACGCCTTTGCCGGTCCACGCCCCTCTGCATGAAAGATCCAATTCCACTTTCACTCTTTCTCCGACATAAATATGATATGGGAACTGTCTGCAGTATGTCGTACGATTATCGTAGACCTTGCATCTTCTGTTCTCCAAGAATACACAGGAACCTTTTCCTTTCTTAAGTGCCAGCGCGCAGTACGATTCGGGGGGTTTGGTCTTTACAAGGAATTTCGGATAATTCTTCTCAAAGAATGGTTTCTCGTCGGGAAGAACCTCCGGTTGACAAAGACAGCACAGTCCGCATTCATCTATGCATTCCACTTTCTTTCCGATAACCTCTGAATAGTCAACCTTGTAATCCGCCACATACATCCTCTCCGATCTTATCACCGCAGAATTCCCCATCCTTTATTTGAATATCTCCTCTGACCACGACCATGTCGGGGAATACTGCATCAAAACCTTCGTACGGGGAGTAACCTGCCTTGCTGTGCAGTTTTCTTGTATCTATCTTCGTGACATTGTGCATATCGAATATCGACAGATCGGCATCTTTTCCCACTTCGATGCTTCCTTTGTTCAATCCGAATGCCTGTGCCGGTGCTTGGGATCCCATTCTTACTGCCTGTGCCAGCGGGATCGTGTTCTTTCTGACCATATCCATTACGATCGGCATCGAAGTCTCCACGCCGGGGATGCCGCTCGGTGCCGAATCGAATTCCTGAGCTTTCTCCGATACCGTGTGCGGCGCATGATCCGTTCCGAACATGGTTATCTTGTTTTCAAGGAAAATCTTCATTAGCATCTCCCTTGCGGACGCCTCTCTCAGAGGAGGATTGACCTTGTATTCTGCCCCTGGATTTTTATCCGGATCGAATAACAGATGATGCATCGTCACCTCGGTAGTGAACCCCAGCTCCGATGCCATCCTGACTCCTTCCGATGTTGTGTTGTGACAGATGTTTATCTTCATACCTTTGAATTGCGCCAATCTTCTGATTGCATTGTATTCCGCCTCTGCGGGACGGTTTCGAAGATGATCCCTGCAGGATCGTTCAACCTCTTTCGTAATCAAAGAGTCATCTTCGGCATGAATGCTTACTCTCTTCCCCGTTGTTTTTATGTCCCGCATGACCGCTCTTATCTCTTCGTCATCGTTGAGAAGTATCTGTCCGGTGGTGGAACCCATGAAAAGCTTGAATCCCGGTACCAAGCGGGCCAACATTCCCACGTTGCATCCCGGAGTGACCGCAGCGAACAATCCGTAATCGGTGTAAGCCTTGCCCTTGATCGCGGATTTCTTCTCCAGCAGCGACGATACGTCCGTTACGGGAGGTTTGGTATTGGGCATGTCGAGAATACATGTTACTCCTCCGTGTACAGCGGACAGCGTTCCGGATGAAAAATCCTCTTTGTGCGTCATCCCGGGATCCCTGAAATGAACATGAGGATCCACGAATCCGGGAAGTATCAATCGGCTGCTTCCCAGCCTTTGTCTTTTTTCTCCCCCTCGGACCGACCCTCCCACCGCGGATATCTTTCCGTCGGTGATCCCTATCTCCACATTTTTGATCTCACTGCCAACCAGAGCCTTTCCTTCTATCACCAGGTCGTGATTCATGATCTCACTTCCTCACGATATCCCCGTTGGGAGAGACCTCGCCGAATATCTCGCCCTGAAATCTTTCGATGATCGCATCGGGATGTTTCCACGCATCGATCGGTAATCCAGCTTTATTTGATAAGTGTTGCAGGAACTCTTCCGCGTCCCATCCCCACTCGGATGCCACCTGAGGGAGCAGGAGCCCGCGTCTCCCTTTCAATTCCAATATCAGTCCGTCTTGCCCTATAACGATCTTGGACAACAGATCCTGATGTCCGTTATTCTCTATTCTTTCCGGGACCGTCAGTATCGTCACTTCCAATGTACAATTATCCAATTCATCCTTTGTCAGATCTTTGAACCTCGGATCGTGGCATGCGGCTGTTGTCGACATTCTTAACGCCTCTTTCAAAGGAAAAATGGGCTCCGGATATCCTATGCAGCCTCTCAGGTCTCCCGATGGGTACCGAGATATCGTAACGAATACTCCCTTCTTCTCCGAGAAACGGTCAGGCATATCCGCTTCTGCGGGGCGCCCCGTTACCTCTGACCATGCGACCGCACGTGCTGTCCTTACCGCAGCCTTTCCGTCGGCCGGTTCCATCTCACTCAGCATCTTTCTTTGCAGCAGTCGATTTTCTGGGAGCCTTTGTTCCGGTCCCGGTTTTCTTTGCAACATCCTTTATCTCGACCTTTTGCGGTTTGGCATTAGGTCTCTTTTTTGTCTCTGGCTCTTTACAAAACTCATCTGCCGCCGTTTTACCTGCGCTCTCCGCTTTCCCCGCCATCTCCTTGAACATATCCGGTATGGGGGATGCTTGAACGAATGCGGACATTCCCATCATGAATTCCATTCCCATTTTCATGAAATGCTTCTGTACCTCGGGATCCATGAACGCACCCATCATTTGCTGTGCGGCCTCTTTCTTCTTGTCTTTCTGTTTACAGGAATTCTCGTATTTGGCCTTCTTCTCTTTCAACATTTTTGTGAATATCTCCTTCTCCTCTTTGAGAAGTCTCTCCACCATGTCTTTGTTCTCGCGAAAGAACCTTTCCAATTCAGGATCCTCGTATCTTTTTCCGTCATCACTCATTGTCGGTCCCCCCTATTCGGCTCATCGAGTCAACAGGTTTTCCTTCGTATTGAATAGGAAACGACTTACGTACGTTAATATGTTTCACTTGTTTTTGGGTCTTTTGAATTTGACCACAAGTATTTCCTCATCGAATTCCGCACCCAACATCTCCGCGTCGTGAAGAGTTCGGGGGAGCGTTATCTTCCTCTTTTGGCCGCCAACCTGTATCACAACGGAATCTTCGCCGGTCTTGTACAATTCTATCTTGTCGATGCTGACGAACGGCATTTTGATGCATAATTTGTCTATTCCCTTTTCGGTCACGAAATACATGGGACTCGATGTTGCATAGACCTCTATCGGATCGGATTCGCCGAAGACCTCTTTGGCCAGTATATCCAGATTCTCCGGTCCCCTGACCTCAGTGGGGAATTGCCGGGCATACATTATCTTGAGCGGATCGAAGGCGTGATGTATCAACTCCATGTACTCTTCCTGTTCCTTCAGTTTTTTTCCCAGGAATTCCCCGTCCGCATCCTGCGGCAATACTTTGTTCACTATGAGGCACTCCACTGTCTTGTTGTAAAGACAAAGATATGAATAAGCTCTCATGGTCTCGTTGATCGGCATCCTCTCAGGATTGAGGACCAGCCTTATCGTCGTGTTCTCCGGGTCTTCGAGCACTTCTTTCACTCTTTCCATGTCGTGTTTTATCTCTTCGATCGTTTTCATTACTTCCTTGGAAGGCAGAGGAACATCCATGACCTTGCCTACGGTCATCCTTGCAATCGATATCATCCTCTTGAGCATACCGAACATTTTTTCGATGTACCAATTGGAAACATCCGGAAAACTCATCAATCTCAGTGTTTCCCCCGTCGGTGCCGTGTCTATGATGACGACATCGTATTCCCCGCTGTCCTTGAATTGCAGCACGTAGAACAAAGCCGCCGCCATCTCCATGCCCGGAAGTATTGCCATTTCCTCGGCCGATATATCATCCACTCCCTGCGACAACATGAACGCCGAAATGTAATCATTGATGCTTGACCATTTGGTCCTCATCTCGTGAACTATGTCCAATTCCAACGCATCCAGATTCTTCTCGACCGTTCTGATCTCGGCAGACAATTCATAATCCAGGGAATCACTGAGAGAATGCGCCGTATCCACACTCATGATCATTGTGCGGTGTCCCATTCTTGCAGCCCTCTTCGCCGTAGCCGCCGCGATCGATGTTTTTCCAACACCTCCTTTGCCCGTGTAGATTATTGTCCTCATCGAGATTATGTAAATCGCTGAGAGTATTTATAATTGAGAAATGAAAAATTGTTCGTTTGGATAATGATATTGAAGAAATAATTGTTTGAATAAAAATGTGTGAAAGGGGTGGTGACCCCTTTCACTTTGTACCTGATCACCTGGCTCTTATTGTGACCTTGTCTTTGATCTCTCCCTTCGGTATCTCGTACCCGCGGTTCACATCGGGGATCAGGGTCTTTGGTATTCCGTCCTCTCCGATGATGTATTCCACTCTTCCGACATTTCCGTCAACAGTGAAACCATAGGGTCTGTTCCTTCTGGCCTTGTCCTTTCCTTCGATGGTCAGTCCTTCAGATTCCACTTTGATCACTTCGTACGATCTTCTGTAGAAGAAGATGAACCAAATGATCAGAGATACAATCACTATCGCAGCGATCACCAGTAACAGCCACCAGAGCCATCCGAGGTCGTCCTCAGAGTTATCGTCGAACTCGGCGGTAACTATCATCGATGCTCGGATATTGTTAAATTCCACTTCCACGTTAGTGTATCTCGAGGATCCTGTCTTCCAGACAACGAAGTGATTGTTCTCGGAAGCGAACGCTTTGAGGGCAACGTCCGTTCCTCTCTCGAACCAGAACGTTCCTCCGTATGTCACGGTGGTAACGCTTCCTATGGTGTATTCCACTAATCCCTCGCCATCGATCTCCACCGTCATCGATACAAGCCCTTCGCTGTGCTCGGAGTATATTTGGATGTGGTGGTTCATGTTCACGTGCCTGAAGGTGTAACTGCCTGAGGATACAAGTTCCGGATGTTCTTCTCCGTCTATCACTATCCTCGAGATCTTGTATCCTTCCTTGGGAGCGAACACGTAAGCAACATCGCTGCCGTATCCGGCCTGGGTCCTGCCCTCGGGGGATATGGTCGAATTCACATCGGACACTGAAGTTATGATATAATTTGCAACAGCCACTCTCTTAAAGGTCACATGTACCGCATGATCCTCGAATATTCCCGATATGATGTACTGATCTCCTGAGAGTAATGATGTCACATCAACGCTGTTATCCGTTATCGTATCGACAATGTAACCCATTGCAGGCGTTGCAGTTATTGTAGCCGTTCCGCCGGGTGCGACGGCTGCGGTGTCGGATGATGCCGTACCGTTCGGTCCATGTGTTACGGCAATGATGTACTGTGACCATACCGCGTAGAGTGTGACATTCGTCGTAAGACTATAGGGGCCGCCCAACGTATAATCGGTTCCGGTTCCGTCGGCGAGAGTATTCCATTTCTCCAGATAGTAATTGGTCTTGGAGAATCCCGTTCCGTCGCTTAACGTCACAGTTCCGTAACCGAGTTGCGGAGCTATCGTTCCGCTTCCGGTGTTGTTGTCGTATGTAATCGTGAGTTGCGCCCATATTGCGTACAGTGTGATATCCGCCGTCAGATTGTAAGAGCCGCCCAGTGCATAATCGGTTCCGGTTCCGTTGGCAAGAGTGTTCCATTTCTCCAGATAGTAGTTGGTCTTGGAGAATCCGGTTCCGTCGCTTAACGTCACAGTTCCGTAACCGAGTTGCGGAGCTATCGTTCCGCTTCCGGTGTTGTTGTCATATGTGATCGTGAACTGCGCCCATATCGCGTACAGAGTAACTCCGGAAAGCAGATCATACGATCCGCCCAGTGCGTAATCGGTTCCGGTTCCGTCGGCGAGAGTGTTCCATTTCTCCAGGTAATAATTAGATCTGGTGAATCCCGTTCCGTCGCTTAACGTCACAGTCCCATATCCCAACTGTCGATCTATCGTTCCGCTCCCGCCGTTGTTGTCATAGGTGATGGAGAATTCTGCCCTGGCGAACACTGAATCCTCAACAATTCCATTCTTATACACAATGGTTGCTTTGTAGTACCGACAATCAAGATCCAATTGGCTTTGGAACAATCTGTTTCCCGTCACACCGACCAATGTTTTCCATACGCCGAACGTTCCAGACTCGTCGAACCCGTACCACTGTATGCTGCTGACCGTATCCGGTATGTTGACAGCGACCAGAAATACCTCGGGTTCGATCGAATCCGTCTCTCCGAACGGGTGTAACGATATTTCCTGATCGAATATCCGTAATATGGGGTATCCGTCGTTATCGATAGAACTAACGCGCCATGTTGTCCAGAAGTCCCACGTATCAAAAGTGGATTGCAGCTTTAATTCACCGGAGGTTTTGTATGTTCCGTACGTCCCTATGGCTACACTGCTGAGATAGTATGAACCTGTGACAGTTATTGTTATCATGGCGGGCATCGTTGTTGAAATATCCCCTACAATACCGCCCTTAGTAGTACCGATAATGATTCCTGCGACGTAACAATTCGTGATGGTGGTTGTAGAAAACATTTCCGCAAATCCCGATATTCCGCCGCTTGCGACGCTACCTTCAACATCGCCCACATTATAGCTGTCGATCACCTTGACTGTGGAAGCTATTCCTGTTGCTCCCATTATACCTCCAGCAGTGGCATTGTTCACATACCCTTCATTATAGCAGTTTGTAATAACAGCATTACTCATTGGCCAAGATGCTCCAAGTATACCTCCTGAGATGCCTCCGGAACCTCTGACAGTACCAGTGTTGAAACAGCCTGTGATGGGAGTGTTGATCGCACTCCCTCCTCCATCGAATCCCACTATTCCACCGCTTGTGGTAGCTTGAACGTCACCCGTATTGTAACAATCCGCAACGCCCATTTTCAGAATACTTAGTGAACCTCCCGTTATACCTCCGGCGGATACCACACCGGTTATGTCACCTGTGTTGTACGACCTTTTGATTAAGGCTTCTCCTGTATTCAAACCTCCAATGATTCCCCCCGCATAAGTAGCACTGCTGATCACTCCGTCGTTATGACAATCCGTAATGTAATTATTCCCAAAGTGTATCCCTACTATCCCCCCAGCACCCGAATTATGATATGTACTAACACTGCTCACGTCTCCAGCATTATAACAATTGGTGGCTGTAAGGATTGTAGTGCTGTCTGTCAATCCTATTATCCCTCCTGCGCCTTCTCCTGATGTACTAACAGGACTGCCACTAAGGACAACGCTTGTGTTGTAGCAACCTGTAATCAGAAGTGTGGAAACGCCTCCTGTAACGCCAATAATACCACCTGCCGTCATGAAAGCGGTTACGCTGCCACCAACATTATAACAATTCGTGATTGAAGTATAGCCGCCTGAATAGGACGCAATGCTGCCGGCTATTGCGGTTGTGGATGTAAAATGTGAATCAACAAACCCCAAATTGGCTATTGTTGCCCCAACTATGCTCCGAAACATTCCTGCGGATTCGGACCTATTGACGACCATGTTCTCAATAAAATACCCGCTTCCATCATATATTCCGCTAAAAGGAATAAGATCACCTATTGGAGTAAAATTACCCGGAGGTAGAGTTATGTTAGTAGTCTGTATGTACGTATCCTCAAGATTCCACGCGGTGCCATCTCCGAGTGTATCGACAATTCCTGTTCCCACCCTAAGGAGGTCGTCAACATTATTGACGAAATGAGTCACGCCGATTGGAGTTGGATTAGTTACAGGGTAGTATAATATCGAATACTCCGATATCCCCATCACCGCATATGTGCTCGCGGAACCTTGGTGGAACACTTCTCCGTACACTATACACCTAAACTGTGTTCCTGAGGAGTATGTCTCGTATGTTGTTTTGTCCATAACAAGGGAACTGTTGTTGGAACCGGGTATGATCACCCATACATCGCTGGCATTCAGATATTGCCACTCATATGACATTGTGTGATGTGACGTGGCGGTTACTGCGAACACAGCATCATCTGAGACATTATTCAACCTCATGTACTGGAACGCAGGTTGTTCTGTGAAATATGCTTTAAATGATCCGACATCCACTAACGTCGGGAATCCTAAATTCAAAGCGTCAGCGCCGTCGAATGTCCATATTGCACCGGATGCGGGAGTGAATGTCCACCCCGCATACGTGGTGACATCTATTGTCCCATCGGTTTGTAATCTTAATTGTTCCAGGGTTCTTGCGGATCCCTTGTTACCTATATCGGAAGGAACACTTGCAAGATAGTACGAGTAGTTCACGATTCCGGCAGAATGTCCCGCTATGCCGCCGACATTTTCAGTCCCCGTTCCGGTTATCTGAGTAGTGATAGGACCTACGTTGTAACAATCGTTGATTGTTGCATCTAAATACCCCGCAATGCCTCCTGCGAAAATAGTCCCGTTGATCAGCACGGCTTCGACAGCACCTCTGTTATAACACCAAGAGATTGGGGAATTCGCACCCGCAACACCTGCGATACCTCCCGCATTGACATTTCCTCCGCCTGTGGTCTCGACACTTATGTCGCCTAGATTATAGCATCCGATGATCGATCCGCCCGAAGAACCTGTTATGCCTCCTGCGACGGCGGGCCTGTTCGCACCGTCGGTATAGGCCGTGATATTCCCCGTGTTGTAACAGCTTTCAATCTTTGAATTTGCGGTTGAACAACTCGTTATACCTCCCGCACGAGCTATGTTGCTTACTCCGGCACTTTCGATATCGCCTGTGTTATGACTATTGACGATGGTTACGATATTAATGTACCCACCAATACCTCCTGCGTAAGGTTCTGCGCCCGCATCCACTTTTACGGAGGCAGTATTATAACAATTCTCTATTATAGCGTCTCCTGTCGTATCAGCGATAGCTATGATCCCTCCGGCGTAAGCATTCGTACTGTCGGTTTCGAGAACGATTGCACCTGTGTTGTAGCAACCGGCGATACTCTTCGCACCGACGTCATTGACAGAGGATAATATTCCTCCGGCGTATGCCCATCCGCTGCCTGTGGTCTCACCATTGATACTGCCTGTGTTGTAACAATTAGTGATCGATCCTGTGATCAAACGACTTGCAATGCCTCCGACAAAAATCGTAGAACCGCTTTTGACGGTAATATCGCCGGCAAAATAACACTTGTCGATGGTTCCGTTTAGATTACCCGCAATACCTCCCGCATAAACAAGGCCGTTACCTGTATACGCAAGATCGATGGAACCTGTGTTGTAACAATTTATTATCCTACCTTCGGACCAGCCTGCGACACCTCCCAATATGATGCCTGAAGTGTTATCGGCTGTGATCGATCCTCCCTCAAGCGCTATGTTCGTAAGTTCTGATGTGCTCGAGGCCCATCCGAACATGCCTACGTAAGTGGTGGCAACAATGTTGATCGTCATGCCTGTGATCGTGTACCCGTTACCGTCGAAGGATCCCGTAAATGCATTGGGACCGTTCGGACCGATGGGATCGAACGGAGATGAGGACAGCACGATATCAGCCATTAAAATATATTTTGCCGACAATGTGTACACATCGTAAGGAGGGAGTCCTCCCTTTCCAACGTTTCTCAGCTGCGTTTCGGTGGTTATTTCTATCTCGCCCGGTACTGCCGGTCTGTGACTCACCGGCTCGATCGTAGCGGATGCGTCGGAAGAATTCCCGCTGTTGTCACCTGTGAAAGGTACAACGCTGAGAGAAAACATTATCACGATTGCAAATAACAGAAAAAGTTTCGGAAAACCGTGTTTGCCATGTTTCATCTGTATAAATGATGAATTCGATCCTTTTGTTCTGATCATCCCTGTAACCCCTTTATTGACTGGTTCCTGATTTTACAGAAATACTGCGTGTCTTCCATACATTCAAGCAGTACTCTGTATACGATATCAAAGATTTCTGTAGGGTATATATTTAGATTCGGATGCTAACAAAAAACTGTTTGAAAATGGCCACACCGCATACATTTCAAAAAATACAGAATAGTAAAAGCCCGTTTACAAAACACTTTTTTTAAAACTAAGGAGTGCCGAGGATGGGGTTCGAACCCATGACCTTCGGATTTCCCTGGAAGAGGTCCTATTGACCAGAACCCTATGAGTCCGACGCTCCACCAGGCTGAGCCA
>JGI994J12354_10003079_pt1 | contig 15796 bp, 16 predicted proteins | sample IntmicLarv3ML3BL_FD_12354 | JGI IMG/M metagenome (IMG submission 12354) | reverse complement strand
CAAAGCGTGGCTGTAAGACTGGCGGCACTGCCCCAGCCGATTATTATATCATCAATTCCGTCTCCGTTTAAGTCTCCGAAACAGACTTTATCCACTTGAGTTGCCGCATTTTTAAATGTAGCGGCAATTTGCCAGTCGTGTTCAGTTTTAAGCAAAAACTGAACATTTACACCGCTTTCTTCATCTAAGAAAAACCCTATTGCATCGTCTTCGCCGTCTCCCGTCAAATCTTTCATTATAATTGCGGAGCGATACTCGCCCGTCTTTGGAAAAACAAAGGTGATGTCAGATTTATCGCCTTGAAGCAGCTTATGAATTGCCTGCTGAACCAAGTTTGCTTTTGGAGGGGAAATTAAATCCTGAGAGTTAAAGCCGAAAGCAGAACAGCCGATTAGCTGAACAAAAATCAGCAGTAATAAAACGGTTGATAAAAACTTTTTCAACTAAACCCCTCCTTATATGAAAATATATAAAATTATTATATCACAGCCTTATAAAAAAATCACTAACTAATTGTGAACCTTTTATGCTTGAAAAAGCTATGAAAAACCAAACAAATTTGACAATATGGGGTGCTAAAGTGTAGTATTCTATATAGTATAAGCTTAACAATGTTAAAGAGGGTGTGTAAAGATTGAAAACAGTGCTGATAACGGGGGCGAGCGGAGCAATTGGTTCGGNTGCTGCGCTGGAGTTTGCCAAAAACGGATATAAGGTAGCGGCTGTATATAATAAAAACGAGATCGAAGCGGCTGAGATCTGTGAAAAAATTGAGAGCTTGGGCGGGCAGGCCGTGAAAATTCAGGCAGATGTGACCAGTGAAAGCGCAGTTGAGAGAATGTTTTCAGAGGCAGAGCAAAAGCTTGGATTTATCGAGGTTTTGGTGAATAATGCAGGCATTTCAAAAATAGGACTTCTCACAGATTTAACTCTTGCCGAATGGAATGAAATTTTCTCAGTGAATATAACCTCTGCTTTTCTCTGCTCAAAGCGAGCTCTTGTGCCGATGATAAGAGAAAAATGCGGAAGTATTGTAAATATCAGCTCAATGTGGGGGCAGGTCGGAGCTTCCTGCGAGGTAGCATATTCTGCTTCAAAAGCGGCAATGATTGGCTTTACCAAAGCGCTTGCCAAGGAGGAGGGACCCTCGGGTATTCGGGTGAACTGCATTGCTCCGGGAGTTATAAAAAGCAGAATGAATGCTCAGCTATCGGAAGAGGACATCTCAGCTATATGCGATGAGACGCCTCTCGGAATTATCGGTGAGAGTGAGGATGTGGCAAAAGCGGCGGTTTTCATGGCTGAAAACAAGTTCATCACGGGCGAGGTTTTGGCTGTGAACGGAGGCTTGGTTATTTAATGGGAAACTGCAAAAAATTTGCGGAACAATAAATATAAGCTATAATAGTGTAGAAATCCTTGGAATAACTCAATGAAAGTTGATATTCAAAATTATAATGAACTATACAGCTACCTCGGCAAGAATTCAATTACAGAGTGAGAGACTCTCTGCACATTTATAAACTGACTGCTATGAAATGGAATAGCAGTGGCGTGGCGGAGTAAAATACGGAGCCTATGTTTCAGAAATTCAGAAAATATATTTTGCACATTGTATTTGAGGGTTTCGATGTCAGATAAATCTGGGTTCTACCGTAGGAATAGAAAAGCTTATATAGGTAGAGTTCCTGAGGGAAATGCGCTTTTGCGTGAGATAAAGTATAATAATTTTATGATAATATTGATTATTACACGTTAACGGATAGTAGTTTGTGTAATGCAATGATAATAATTCAATGCTTCTTGAAGAACAGGGGCGGTAATATAGGGTTAGTGAAAAATTATCAATTTAAAGCGTGGTTTTGATCAGAAAAACATTTCGGCTGTTGGGTAATTTTCGGGAAAAGCGGAGCGAGAAAAATTTGAGTAAAATNGGGCAAATTTCTTCGCGGAGATATGTAGTGTATATAATAACACAGAGGTATATCATGACGATAAATGAGTTATATTGGACATNTCAAACATGCGGTTTATTTAGGATATTAAGAAAATACTGCTTTTAAAAAAAGCCAATAAAAAAANAAACAATAAGGGAATAATTTAAATGGAAAACAACAGAGAGAAAAGACCTGCAAGAAAAATGATTGTTAAAAAGAAAAACAGTGTTCGCAGAGAGAGCCTTGCGAATGAAAATACGGCGCAAAAAGACCGCAGAAATACTTCAGTGAGCGAGCCCAAAAACACACAAACAGACGGAGATTTTAAGCGCTGTCCGGTATATAAAAAATGCGGAGGCTGTCAGCTTCAGAATATGGATTACAAAAAACAGCTCTCATGGAAGCAGGGACGCTGTGTGACCTTGCTCGGAAAATTTGCGAGAGTTGAAGAAATAATCGGCATGAATGAGCCTTATCATTACAGAAATAAGGTTCAGGCAGCATTTGGGGTTAATTCGGGAAGAGCGATTGTATCGGGTGTTTATCAATCCAGCACGCACAGAATTGTGCCGATTGATTCCTGCATGACAGAGGATAAAAAAGCCGACGAAATCATTGTGTCAATAAGAAAAATGCTCAAGGATTTCAAGCTTACCGCCTACGACGAGCGGGCAGAGCGCGGCTTTTTGCGCCATGTGTTGGTTAAACGCGGCTTTGTTACAAATGAAATTATGGTTGTGCTTGTAACCTCAACCCCGGTTTTTCCCGCAAAAAATCACTTTGTTAAGGCACTTTTGAAAAAGCACCCCGAAATTACCACAATTGTACAGAATATAAATGATAAATTCACCTCAATGCTGCTTGGAAAGGTTGAGAAAACACTCTACGGAAGCGGAACAATCACAGATGAGCTGTGCGGGTATAAATTCAGGATTTCAGCGAAGTCTTTCTATCAAATTAACCCTGTTCAGACAGAAATTTTGTATAAAACTGCGATTGATTATGCCGACCTCACAGGGGAAGAGAACGTGCTTGATGCTTACTGCGGGATTGGAACAATCGGCATTGTTGCCTCGAAAAAAGCGAAAAATGTGATGGGTGTTGAGGTAAACAAGGACGCTGTGCGAGACGCAATTGCAAATGCGAAGATAAACAAGGTGAAAAACATCTATTTCTACGCTGCCGACGCAACCGAATTTATGGCGGATATGCACAGAGAGCAGGAGACCTGCGATGTTGTCTTTATGGACCCGCCGCGAGCCGGCAGCACGGAGGAATTTATTAAATCTATGTGTGAACTGGCACCGAAAAAAATTGTATACATCTCCTGTAATCCCGAAACCCTCGCAAGAGATTTGGCAAGCATTAAAGCAAAGGGGTATGAGGTGAAAAAAATTCAGCCTGTTGACATGTTCCCTCATACTAATCATGTTGAGTGTGTGGTATTGATGTCAAGGGCACAGGGGTAAAAAGCCCGATTTTTTAAGTCATTCAAAAAAATCTCTTGACTGCGACGTGATGTCGCAGTTTATGCTGAATGCAGCGCTATTCTTCAGAAGTATATGCAGAAAGGATAAACTACCATGAAATTAACTACCATAAGCGACATTTCGAAAAAGATGAACATATCAACCCGAACCCTGCACTATTATGAACAAATTGGGTTGATTAAGAGTGTCAAAAAATAGGATTACGCCTACCGTACCTATGATGAAAACACAGTCCTACAGTTGCGACAAATTCTTGTACTACGAAAATTACGAATTCCACTCAAACAAATTGGTTTAATTTTACGAAGCGAAAACACAGCAGCAATTATTGATGCTTTTCAACGGAATCTCGCAGAGGTGGACAATGAAATCATCGCCTTGTCTACCATTCGAGATATTATCAGCACTTTTATCACACGCCTGAACGAAAGCGTACATCAGGATATTAAATTAAATCTGCTGGACGATACTGCCTTATTGGAAGCAGTTGATGCACTGACCATACAGAAAACCATACTCAAAGAGGAAAAGTCCGCAGCGGATTTGGAACAAGCAAGTGAGAAATTGAATAGGCTCACGGATAGAGATGTGCGGATTGTATATTTGCCTCCTGCAACAATTGCCTTCATTCATATTATTGGAGAACAACCGGAAACGGATACGGGAGATGCCCTCTTTGCGTTTATTAAAAACAATGAACTACCAAAATGCTACCCGGAGTTTAGACACTACGGATTCAACCACGACAACGGAAATAAGCACGGTTATGAGCGCTGGATAACGATACCGAATGATATGGAGCTTTCTGCTCCGTTTGTCGGAAAACAATTTGTTGGTGGTCTTTATGCTGCGATTATGATACCAATGGGAATGTTTGATGAATGGAATCGACTGCACGAATGGGCAGCAAATCATCCCATATACGAGATTGCATGGGGGGATTCTGTATGTATGTATGTATGGACTTCTTGAAGAACATTTAAACGCATGGAATCATTATACATGGTCGCATGAAAAATGTGATCACGATTTACAGCTTGATTTACTTCTTCCGATAAAGCCAAAAGAGGAGCAATAAATATCGATTGAAAGTTAAGCAATCTTTTATTGTCGTAATGCCTGCGACTACCTATTGACCTGTTTCCACGCACTGCCAAATTCCACACACACACAAATATTCCGATTGACTTGTTTCCGAGAACTATCTATAATTTTATAAGGCATAGACATCAATTTCGTCAGCTCACCGCAAATAGAATGTGTAGTTGAAATTTCGAGAAAAAGATAGCTGAAAGTCAGGAGAAACAGCAATGGAAATCTTTTGGGAGTTTGTTAAAAACAATTTAATTTTCATCATTGGCGGGATTGTTGTAGCAGGTGTGGGTATAAGCTATATCTATGAAGAAATCTTCAATTTTTGGGGCTGCAAAATTGTTAACGGTGAAATTGAGAACGCCAAGCTAAAATATGACACTACATACAGAAGTGTAGGTGGAAGCGCGCGGGATTACAAATATATACACCGTGTGCGTGTTGAAAACAAGGTATATACCACCAAGAATAAACTGCGGTATAAGCGCAAAAATGGCAAGCAGGTGAAAGTTTTTTTCAATGAAGAAAAGCGAAAATGTGAGCTGATTAATTTTTGGTTTTTGCCCGGCTACATTATGATGATTGTTATAGGTGTGTGGATAATCTTAGAGGGGTTTGGAGTTTTAAATTTCATAGAAATTTGAATTTTAATAAATTTTTAAGGAAGATAAATATAAATTCTTAAAGTTTCATATGTAATATTACCGAGGAGATATTAAACTAAGGAGTTTGCATATGGAAACGAAAAAATTCAAATTAGAGGATACGAAGAAATCGTATTTATTGGTTACGATTTTTGCTTTGGGAATAGGCTTTTTAACCGAGCTTATAAATTTGCTGCCAAGTGACGATTTTTGGAGCGCAAGNTCCATTGCAGGNACNTTTGGNTTCTGGATTTTNACCACAACATTTGTGATATATTTCAGCAGNTCAAANAAAAATGCAGCGATAAATACGTTTATNTANTTGGCAGGAATGAATATCGGATTTTATCTGACNCAGGGTATAATAGATTNTTTCANTCCCGATATTGNGGTTNCNGGNTTTATGCAGTGGAGNCACTTGTATTTTTGGCTTTTTGTTTCGGTTTTGTGTGCNGGGGTTGCATATTTTCTGTATTTTTGGAACAGAGACAATAAATTTAGCAGTGTTCTGTATGCCCTGCCGATTGCGGGTCTCCTTGTGGATACGGTTGGAATGTGCATAAAATTTTACTATTCGAGAACTTACCTGCTTCAATGTATATTAAATATAATTTTTCTTGTTATTATGCTTGTGGTGTTCACTAAAAAATCTAAGAGCAAGCTGATATTTATTTTCACAATAATAGTCGTTGCGGCTATTGGGTATTCTGCNAATTTTTCAAATTTTTCACAGCCGATAACCACACAGGCNACGCTGGTTTGTGAGATTAACGGAGTTGAGGAGAGATATTATATAAAGGTTCGTGACGACGGAAAAATACTGGAACGAACAGGNAATGAAAAAGTGTATGATGAGATAAATGTTGAGGAATTTAACANCTTGCCAGAAATAGTTCATGCTTTTCAAGAGTATTATGAGAGCCAAAACGGANCTTGTGTGACAATGGATTAAATGTGGATTTGCGGTGAAAAATACCCATGCTCTNGCAAAACAGGGCAGAGCAATAACAGCGGNGAGAGTGCAGAATTAACGGTATAAAGATTTCNGCTTTNACTTGAAAGATAATTTGAAGTGGGGCNGATTTCGGGGAGGTTTANCAGATGAAAAAANATGTAAGCTTTATAGCAGTTTTGCTGTTGTTGACATTGACAGCGTGNGGTACATATTCTGTGTCAAAATTAGATTTTTCTTTCAAAACGAGTATACCTACGGANTCNTATGATGAAAAATCNATTTTCTTAAATGAAAATATTGATAAATTAAAATTAGATGTGGANCTGCGAATAGATTCAGGCAATGCAGCAGTCAGCATAATTAATATGAAAGATAAGGAAGTTATTTGGAGTGGTAATTACGTTGAGAACACTAACTTTCAAATAGAGTTGGAAAATTTGAAAGCTGGAGACAGTTATCTAATAGCTGTTCAAACGGCTAAGACTAAGGATGTTAAGATTTCAATTACATCTGATACCAAGCTTGTTTTGGATGAGGATATGCCTGATAAACCTGATAGGCAGGAAAAGAAATAAAACGTAATATATAAAATCGGCAGTATTTTACCTTGTGGGTGGGTTACTGCCGATTTTTGTTTTAACAGAATTGGTATTGATTTGATATTTGCTTTCGGTAAGGGTTATAATAAAATGCAACATGATAATAAATTATAGAAAAATGACGATTTTATATACTATAAAATTCAGTGTTGAAAATTAAAAATTGGAGCGGTTGAAATTATGANGCAAGAGAACACAGCNGAAGTAAAAGCAATAGAGTTTTTATGGCTCGGTTTATATGGATTTGCGGGATTTAGCTTAGANCTGATACTTGGTGCAGTAATTAATATGGTTGGAATGGAGTCGTTGGGGAAAGGGGTTAATTCACTCATAACGGGTATCTTATGGTTTGCTTTCGCTATATTTCTGTTCCAATTTGCAAAGCACAGATTTCATTACGATTTATTTGAAAAGCGAGAGAGCTTAACAATTTCAAAATTAGCAGTGAATATAATTCTTGTTGTTCTTATTTCCGCAGTTACAGCGTTGGGATTTGGAGGATTCAAGCCATATATAGAATTTAATGGCGGTTCAAAAGGCAGTATTTTATTGTATTTATTACAAGTTTTTTATTATCTTGGAGAGTCCGCATTGATTGTCCTTACAATTGCGTTTGGTCAACAATTTTCTGAAAGACAGTTTGGTTTAAGCGATAAGTTTCCCGTTGGCGGTGTTTTTTTAGCATTGACTTGGGGGATAATGCATTTTCTGTTGCAAGGAATGAGTGGTGGCATATACACAATATTTTTTTCGATAATAGCAGGAATTATTTACATAGTTATGGAAAAAGATTTCAGATGGTCGTATTTGTTTATTGCGTTGGCATTTATATTATAGTAATTTAAAAATATGAAAGCTTGAGTAAATGACGGCAGAGAAAACAGGGGGAACTTTTTTCTCGCGACTGAAGCTCTGTATAAAAAATGACCATTGTAGTTGTCGTCATTTGTGATATAATTTTATGATTTTGATACTCTGTGATGTTGGTAATATGAGCAAGATATAGGGAACTGCATACTTTGAAAAAGTATGCAGTTCCCTACGACATTTTGGTGTTATCAAAGATGTTGTGGAGATAGAGGAAAAAACAGAAACTAAGGGAGGCTCAGCAGTATGGATACAGCAACAATGGTTGCAATACTATTAGTTTGTGTAGCCGTTGCATTTGCGTGTGGATTTGTAACAGGCAAGAAGTCAGAAAAAGACAAAGAAAAAGCGGACACTTATGTGTCCGCTTTTATATCTTGCCAAAAATTATTTTCGGCAGGATATTTAACTTTTATGTAGTTGCATTTTCGAGCGGTAAATAACTTACCCAAAGAGTGAAAGCAGTACGCCTGCCGCAACGGCAGAACCGATAACACCTGCTACATTTGGGCCAATTGCGTGCATGAGCAGGAAGTTTGAGGGGTTAGCTTTCTGTCCCTCAAGGTGAGCAATTCTGGCGGCCATAGGAACTGCCGATACACCTGCAGAACCAATTAACGGATTTACCTTGCCCTTAGTAACCCAGCACATTAGCTTGCCTAACAGAAGTCCGCCGATTGTGCTGAAAACGAAAGCGATAAGTCCGAGACCGAGAATTTTAAGTGTTTCAACACTTAGGAATTTATCAGCCACAGCGGTAGCGCCAACTGTTACGCCGAGGAAGATAGTTACAATATTGATAAGCGCATTTTGAACAGTTTCAGATAAACGCTCTACAACGCCTGATTCTCTGAACAGATTACCGAGCATGAGCATTCCGATTAACGGAGCAACAGAAGGCAGGAGAAGTATGCAGAGGATTGTTACAACAATTGGGAAGCATATTTTCTCGAGCTTTGAAACTGTGCGGAGCTGAGTCATGCTGAGTTCTCTCTCTTTTTTAGTGGTTAATGCCCGCATAATAGGCGGCTGAATCATAGGGATAAGAGCCATGTATGAATATGCGGCAATTGCGATGGCCGGAAGTAGTTCCGGAGCCAGTCTGGTTGTAAGGAAAATTGCGGTTGGTCCGTCTGCTCCGCCGATAATAGCGATTGCGGAGGATTCCTGCGGAGAAAAACCGAAAATAGTTGCAATGACAAATGCAATTGCAATTCCGAACTGTGCACCTGCACCTAAGAACAAGCTGCTCGGGCGAGCAATGAGCGGACCGAAATCTGTCATTGCACCAATACCCAAGAAGATAAGCGAGGGGTAAATCCCCAGCTTGACACCTTGGTATAGGTAATAGAGAAATCCGCCGATTTCTCCGTTGGGACCGGGCTCAGCGGTTAAACCGCCCAAAGGTAAATTAACGAGCAAAACGCCAAATGCGATAGGTAAAAGTAGCAAAGGCTCGAATTTTCTTCCGATTGCCAAGTAAATTAAAACGCATGCTACTAAAATCATCAAGCCATGCTGCCAAGTGAGCGAAACAAAGCCTGAGTCTGCCAAAATTCCTTTAACTGCATCCATAAACATAATAAATTCGTCATCCTTTCATTGTGTTGTAAAAATCATTTTTTTACTGCGGTATTTTCTAATGTTGATTTATCATTCTGTCTGGCTTCGATTTTGATAAAGAGCGCTGAAAATAGTTTAACGCATAAATACAGACAGAACAACGCAATGAAAACAATTGATATCATTAACGCGGCAACTGAAATACTGTCTTGAATTGACATAGAACACCCTCCCTTTGATTTTCTGAAAATTTGTTTTGTTGGATTGAGACTTCAATCCATGGCTGCCAAACCTGCAAATAGAACAATGAAGCACTAAATTTTTTATCTATTTTGCCTGAATAGCAATATTTACGTTCTGATTATAAATTGTACTATCAATTCTAAGTATTGTCAATGTATGAACAATTCGTTTATTCTTTTCGATTTTAAGTGTTTTGCGCTATTTATATTTCTTCTTTTCCGAATATTCTTTTATCATTTAATAGGTTCAAAGAATAAAGGAATATAAAAAAGGAGAACAATAATTATGAAATATGGTTATGTAAGGGTATCAACTAAGGATCAGCACATTGACAGGCAGATGACAGTGATGAGGGAGCAAGGGATAGAGGATGCACAGATATTTATTGACAAGGTATCCGGGCGAAATTTCAGGCGAAAAAAATATCAGACTATGCTCAAAAAGCTTAAAGAGAATGATGAGCTGTTTGTGAAATCAATAGATAGATTGGGCAGAAACTATGATGAAATTATTGAACAGTGGAATTTTTTAACCAGAATAAAAAATGTGAACATAATAGTTTTAGACTGCCCGCTTCTCGATACAAGAAAGCAGGTGAATGGAGTAACAGGAAAATTCATTGCAGATTTAGTTCTTCAGATACTTTCATATGTGGCGCAGGTTGAGAGGGAAAATACACATCAAAGACAAATGGAGGGAATTCGTGAGGCAAAAATCCGAGGAGTTAGATTCGGCAGACCAACGGTGATATTTTCTGAGGAGTATGGTGATATACTGAAAAAGTGGAGGAAAGGGGAAATCAGCATAAGAAAAGGAGCAGATGTTTTGGGTATGGCTCCGAATACCTTGGCAAAGTGGCTGAAAAGCGCAGGGCGGGGCGAGATTAAAACAGGCTGAAAGTTTTATTAAAGCTCAAGACAGAAGGAAAGCGAAAAACATAGAAATTTCAGTGAATTCAATCTGTTTTGCCATTTGATATGTCATATTAGTCATCAGGGAAAAATTGAAAGATGAAAATGAGACAATGCAAAACCACTAATTAAGTTGGCAGTATATGCACAAGCTATTGAGAATCTTAATAGATACTTATCCCCTTAATGTGTACAGAGTTATATTATTAAATTATGTGCTCTGCCGCCCATAAAAGTAAAAACAACAGGTGATTTTGCATATTCCCGATAGAACGGTGAATTTTATCGAACTAAATCACACGTAAGACAGGTTGCTCGATAAAATCGAGCGGCTTGTTTTGTGACGCAATGGAAAATGCACGGGCTTTGCCGTTTTAGGTACCCTGTTAGGCTTAGTCTAAGAGATTTAGTGGAACAGGCAACTCCGAAAGAAGAAAACCAATTAAGAATGTTTTGCCTGTTAATGAGTGGTGGGCGAGTGGCATAAAAGAGAGAAATTTCGGTGTGTTTAAAGGGATTTAGTGGTATTACACCCTTATAGGGCTAAATAAATACCTCTGCTTAATAGAGACTTAATTTAAAAAATTTTCAAAAACAGCTTGACATTTTTAAGACAAAGTTATAATATAACAGTGTTACATAACGTCGTTATATTCAAATGGATAGGAGGGACGTTGTGACGAGTGATGTCAGTACACAAGAAAAACTTTTAGAGTGCAGTAAGCGTGAATTTCTGGAAAGAGGCTTCAAAAATGCGTCTATGCGCAGAATAGCGGCCTCGGCANATTTAACCACCGGAGCGATTTACGGCTATTTCAGGGGCAANAATGCTCTTTTTGAGGCGCTTGTAAATCCGGTTTGTGAGCAGGTTGAGGAGCTTTTTTCAACTCTTTCACAGAGCTATTACAGTAAAGACGGGGTCAGCTCTGATATTAATATGCAAAAAAGCATAGAAGAGCTCAGACGTGTCTACAATTTTATTTACGAAAATTTTGACGGATTCAGATTGCTGCTGTGTTGTGCACAGGGGTCGTCCAAGGCGGATTTTGTCCATACAATTGTAGATTATGAGGTTGACCATACGCTTACTTATCTTAAAATGGTGAAGCAGAAGAAAGAGCTGGATTTTCAAATTGACAAAACAGCGATACATATTCTTTCAGACAGCTATATCAATGCTCTGCTTGAGCCTGTGCGCCACAACATGAGCTACAAAACGGCAATGAAAAATGTTGAGCTGCTGGGCAGATTTTATGCTGCCGGCTGGGAAAATACATTAAGATTTATAACGGGCGAATGATGAGGTCCTGTTTAAAATACGGCGGGTAAAACCGCTATATTTTAAAGCATCTGGTTAGCAATGGCTAACCAGATGCTGAAAGAACATCATTTGCTTCATTTTAAAGAATTAAGTTAGCGCAAACTAACCAAAAAAGGGAGGGTATTTATGACCGAACAAGAGAAAAAATTTTCAAAGCAAGATCAGGGGTCAATTTCAATGAAACGAATGTGGGAGCTGGCGTTCACAAAAAAGGCACTCGTTATTATATCGTGCATTTTTTCGGTGCTGAGTGTGGTGGTTTCATTTGTGCCGTTTGTTGCCATCTACTACATAATTCGTGAAATTTCGCTGAATATTAACAATCTTGATGGAGTGAACGGCAGCTATATAACAGGACTCGGCTGGCTCGCAGGAGGCTCTGCCATTGCGGCAATTGCGCTGAATTTTTGTGCGCTTATGTTCTCGCATATCGCTGCGTTCAGTACGCTCTATCACTTAAAGCTGAAATTTGTAGATCATCTTGCAAGCCTGTCTATGGGCTTTCATACAGAGAATTCCACGGGCAAGGTAAGAAAGATTGTAGACGAAAACATAGAAAAAATTGAGGGATTTATCGCACACCAGCTCCCTGATATTGTCGGCTCATTTGCAACACCGATAGTTATTTTGGGAATACTCTTCTTTTTCGATTGGAGGCTGGGTGTTGCAACGCTCGTGCCTATTATAGCCCTCTTTGCTCTTCAAAGCATATATGTGGGTAAAAATTCGGATAAGTTCATTAAGCAGTATCAAGATTCACTTGAAGATATGAACAATGCCTCCGTTGAATATGTTCGGGGCATTTCGGTTGTTAAAGCATTCGGGCAGACGATATATTCTTTCCGCAAATTTTTCGATTCTATCAAAGCCTACGGGGATTTCTCGCTTGCTTATACAAAATCCTTTAAAACTGCGTTTGGTATGTTCATGGTTATCCTAAATAATCTCTATGTTGCACTTATTCCTGTGGCAATATGGATTTCAGGCGGCGTTGAGGACTATACAAAATTTGCCATGTCGGTNCTGTTTTATCTNATNTTNTCGGTNGCACTTTCCGCACCGTTTTTNAAGCTTATGTATGTTTCTCAAAAGGGCAGGCAAATTGCNGACGGAATAGAACGTATGGANAAAATGCTTGCGGANAAGCCGCTTGTTGAAGAAAAAAATCCGAGANANGAAAAAGGNTTTGATATTANATTTGAAGATGTAAGTTTCTCTTATGGTGAGGCAGAGGCCTTGAGCGGAGTCAGCTTTTCGGCAAAGCAAAATGAGGTTACCGCTCTTGTAGGGCCAAGCGGCTCGGGTAAATCTACAATTGCACATTTAATCCCGCGTTTTTATGATGTGAATTCAGGCTCGATTAAAATCGGCGGGGTGGACATCAGAAGAATAAACAGCGAACACCTGATGAATATTGTAAGCTTCGTATTTCAAGATGTCTTTTTGTTTCAGCAGAGCATAATTGATAATATAAAAATCGGTAATGACAGTGCAAGCCGAGAGGAAGTTATTGCCGCCGCCAAGGCCGCACAGTGCCATGAGTTTGTAGAGAAGCTTCCGCAGGGGTACAATACGGTTATCGGAACGAACAACATTCATCTGTCCGGCGGAGAAAAACAGAGATTGGTTATAGCGAGAACAATTTTGAAAAATGCTCCCATAATCATTCTGGACGAAGCAACAGCATTTGCAGACCCCGAAAACGAGAGCAAAATACAGCTTGCGTTTGAGGAGCTGATGAAAGATAAAACGGTTATTATTATCGCCCACAGGCTTTCTACCGTTAGAGGTGCGGATAATATCATTGTGGTGGACGAGGGCGAAGTGGTTGAGCAGGGACGCCACGATACTCTGATAAATAATGGCAAAAAATACAGCCGCATGTGGGAGCAGTATACATCGGCCATGAGCTGGAAAATAACAGAGGAGGTGAAGAAAGATGCTTAAAAAATTACTTCATTTATCCGATAACGGTGAAAAAAGCTTAAAGATTGCGATAATAGTTTGCACCCTGACAAATATCACTCTGTTTTTCCCGTATATGATAATTATGCAGATTATGTATACGATTATCGAGCCTCTTCGTTCAGGTGCACCGCTTGATACGGGCAAGCTTTGGATTCTCTTCGGATGTGGTATTCTCGCCGCTGTTTTGTATGGAATTGTGCATGGTGTTGAATATGATAAAACCTATACAACAGCTTACAAGGAGAGCACGAATATCCGCATAGAGGTTGCGGAACATATGAGAAAGCTTCCGCTGTCTTTCTTCAACAGAAAGGATTTATCCGAGCTTACCACAAACATTATGGGAGACTGCGCAACGGTTGAGCAAATGATGAGCCATGCTGTTCCGCAGATTGCTTCAAATCTTGTATCAATTGCGCTTGTGTCGGTTATGCTTGCGTTTTACGATTGGCGAATGACACTCGCTCTTTTGATTGTACTGCCGTTTTCTGCCGGAGTTATTTTTCTTTCGAGAAAACTGCAATCTAAATTCGGTGAGAGACATGTTAAGGCTAAGCTGAATGTATCAAAGCAGGTTCAGGAATATTTAGACGGGATAAAGGTTGTTAAAGCGTTCGGACTTTCGGGAGAGAAATCAAAATCTCTCAAGGCAGCTCTCAGTCAGATGAAGAAAGAGTCTATCGTGTTTGAGGGAATTACAGGAAGCTTTGTTATACTGGCCTCCATTATCTTGCAGGTTGGTATAGGAATTGTAATTTTGGTCGGAGTGAATCTGCTGACAGCGGGCGATTTAGATGTTATAAAGTTTTTGACCTTTGTTATGATAAGCACCCGTATCTATGCACCAATGCTTGCGGTTTTAACCATGACCGCCGAAATGATGTATTTTTTAACCTCCGCAAAAAGAATGCAGATTCTGAGACAAGAGCCTATTATGGACGGAAATACAGATGTTACTCTGAATGACTATAACATTGAGTTTAAAGATGTTACATTTGCTTATAACAAGGAAGAAGTTATCAAGGATATGAGCATTACATTGCCGCAAAATGCGGTTACTGCTCTTGTTGGTCCGTCAGGCTCGGGAAAATCTACAATATCTCGGCTGATTGCCCGCTTTTGGGACGTGAACAGCGGAAGCGTGATGATAGACGGTAAAAATATCCGTGATATAGACCCGGAAACACTCATGAAATATATGTCCTTTGTTTTTCAGGACGTTGTGCTGTTTAACGACTCTGTAATAAATAATATTCGTATAGGTCGTGAGGGCGCAGCAGATGAGGAGGTTATCGCCGCGGCCAAGATTGCAAGGTGTGACGGTTTTATCCGCAAAATGGAGAATGGCTATGAAACTCTTATCGGTGAAAACGGCTGTACATTATCGGGCGGTGAACGCCAGCGTATATCAATAGCGAGAGCAATTTTGAAAGATGCGCCAATTGTTCTTTTAGATGAAGCAACAGCTTCGCTTGACCCCGAAAATGAAGTGCTGATACAGGAAGCAATCTCGGCGCTTGTCAAAAACCGCACAGTTATTGTTATTGCGCACAGGCTTAAAACAATCGCAGGGGCAAATAAAATTATAGTGCTGGATAATGGTGCTCTCTGTGAAGAGGGTACGCATGATGAACTGCTCAAAAAAGACGGACTTTATGCAAGGCTGTGGAATATTCAACAGGAGAGTTCAGGATGGAGTGTGTAAAGTGCTTATCAAACCGCACGGGCGAGGAGTTAAAGGAGCAGGAAATAGAGTTTATTAAGAGCCTTAACTGCCTTAAAAATGAAAAATATGTAGAGAAATATTTCTTGTTTTCGGCATCTCCTGTACTCGCCGAAATAAAACCCTCGGTTTTAATTCCATTTCGCCAATGCTGTAAAGATATATGGGAAAATTGCAGAGAGCATCTCTGCAAAATGACAGGACTCTGTGCGGTTACACTGTATGAGAACCGTGAAACCTTTGTAATTTTGATTTACAGCGAGAAAATTATTGAGCAGGAATTGAAAAGTCCAAAGACTGAAAAAATACTTCTCGAATATGGGTACGGCTCAGATTATAAGCTCGCAGAAATGTTTGAGCGGTTGAAGATGCGCTTTACCCAGTGTAAATTTCCCCATGAAATAGGCGTGTTTCTCGGCTATCCTCCCGAAGATGTGGAAGCATTTATCGAGAAAAGCGGCAGGGATTATCTCTGCTGCCGAT
>JGI994J12354_10003078_pt1 | contig 15798 bp, 14 predicted proteins | sample IntmicLarv3ML3BL_FD_12354 | JGI IMG/M metagenome (IMG submission 12354) | reverse complement strand
GCCGTTTTCAATGGTTTCCACGGCGCAAGCCATATGCTCCCTAGCTTTTTTAAGGGAAAGCATATCCCTTGAATTGGAAACCAGCGCAGTATTTTCCACGCTTACATGGCCGTCCACAAACATATTATATATCAAATCATAGAGATTTTCCATTCCGTAATCATCCCGGGCGGAAACCTCGGCTATGTTTTCAAGCTCCATGCCGAAAGCATCAAGATTAATCTTTCTATCCAAATCGCATTTATTCAGCACGGCTATATATTTTTTATCTTTTATACGGCCTAAAATATCTATATCCTCATCGGAAATTTCATTTGAGCTATCCAGAACAAATAAAATCAAATCCGCATTTTCAGCATATTCGAGGCTTTTTTCCACGCCGAATTTTTCAACAACATCCTCCGTTTGCCTTATCCCCGCGGTGTCTACAATGTTCACGGGAATGCCTTTTATATTAGCCGTCTCCTGCAAAATATCTCTGGTTGTACCGGGAATATCAGTTACAATCGCTCGCTCCGTCAGAAGAATTCTGTTAAGAATTGAGCTTTTACCCACATTTGGTTTACCTGCGATAACCGCCTGAATCCCTTGGGAAATTACCATCCCGGTTTTGCCCCTTTTAATCAGCTCATCAATCTGCGCCACGGCGGAATTAAGCTGCGGCAAAATGCTCTCCATATTTTCATGCTCCATATCATGCTCGGGATAATCGATGGAAACCTCTATTAAAGCCAGCATGTTAAGAAGTTCCTGCCTTATGCCAATTATCTCTCGTGACAACTTACCCTGAAGCCTATAAACAGCCTGATTATGGCTCATATCCGTTTTAGAATTTATAATATCAATCACGGCCTGAGCATTTACAAGGTCAATGCGCCCGTTCAGAAATGCTCTTTTGGTAAACTCGCCCGGCTCCGCAATTCTCGCTCCCATATTAAGCATGGCGCTTAGTATACCCTCGACAGATTTTAACCCTCCATGGCTGCTTATTTCAACAACATCCTCTTTCGTATAGCTTTTAGGCCCTTTCATTACGGTCAAAAGGCATTCATCAATAACAGTTCCGTTATAGGCAATATGCCCGTAATAAGCTCTGTGGCTTTGGAAGGCACATTTACCCACCGGCTGAAAAAGCTTTTTGGCAATATCAACAGCCTCCGGGCCGCTCATTCTTACAATAGCAATGCCCCCGCCAACCGCTGTAGATACTGCCGCTATGGTATCCGTTAAATAATCCACCTAAAACCATCCTCTCACAACATACAAATAAAGGCCGCAAAACGACCTTTATACGTAAAAGATTAGGGCGCTTTTCGGGGAAAAGCCTCCCAAACCCTTCAAAAATTTTATAAATAACTGTTTTTTAGCGGTAGAATTCCAAGCGAAACAAACCGCTTACTACACGGCAACGAAAAATATCGCATACCTAAATAATTATCTCTATTTAGGTGATATTACAACATTTCTATAAGGCTCCTCGCCCTGGCTGTAAGTTGTCACATGCCTATCGTTTTGAAGGGCAGCATGAATAATGCGCCTTTCATACGGGTTCATAGGCTCAAGCACAACATTGCGCCTGGTTGATTTTGCTTTTTTAGCAAGATTATACGCCAAATTTTCCAAGGTTTCCTTGCGTTTTTGCCTATAATTTTCCGTATCCAAAGTTACGCTGACATAAGGCGCATCGCCTTTATTCACAACAAGATTAATAAGATATTGGAGAGAATCTAGAGTTTGGCCTCTTTTACCTATTAAAACGCCTAAGCTACTTCCTTTCAAATCTATGTTCAAATGTTTTTCATCATCCAATTCGCATTCTATATCAACAGATAATCCCATTAATGTTGTAATTTCCTTTAAAAACTCTTTTGCCTTTTTCTCGGGATTATTTTTCTTGGAAACCAAAACCTTAGCCAGCTTAGACCCCAATCCTAAAAATCCTTTTGCGCCTTGCTCTATTATTTCAACTTCAACCTGGTCCCTTGTACAGTTTAAAATAACCAATGCTTCTTCGATAGCTTCCTCAACGGTCTTTCCAGATTTTTCGATACTGTCCATTATAAAAACCTCCGTTTATGATAGGCGGATACAAAATATAAAACCCCATAAATATCCGCAATAGTTGACTTAAGTTTTATTTTTTCTTATTATTTTTAGTTTGTTTTGGGTCAACAATCTCATTTGATTCCGGTTTATCTTTGTTGAATATTTTTGTAAAAGCCAACTGCTGAACGATTTGCGTAGCATTGGAAGTAACCCAGTAGATACCAACGCCTGCCGGCATTCCCATTGTGATGAAGCCCATCATAATAGGCATACCAAACATCATCATATTCTGCTGCATTTTAACATTGGGGTCGGTTGATTGCGATTGCTTATTGGATAAATAGCTCGTAAGGAATGTAAAAATAACACATAAAACAGGTATCAGTATTGAAGGCCAAGCCCAGCTTGTGTTTTCGGTAGTAATAATGCCGAAGAAATTTTCAACAGCTTGAGCGCCTTTTAAAAGCGGCTCGATTGCCATAGCTGTGGAAGATGAAATATTCGCCAGCAACTGCTCCCAATCACCCGGTGTAAACTTACCGATTGCTTTAACAACATCCCCTTGAATCATCATATTAATTTCCATGCCTTTAGGGGCTTTGGGCTCAACGAGAACTTTCATAATATTCATATAACCGTCTACATTATTCGTTCCTTCTATAATAAGATGGTCTGCTATACCTCTATAATTATCGCCCAGCTTACTGATAAAATGATAAGGCTGATTCATAATGTAGTAAAGCGCCATAAATATAGGGAACTGAATAAATATAGGCAAACAGCCGGCTATAGGATTAGCCTTATGTTTGGAATAAAGCCCATTAATTTCCATACTCATTTTACGCTGAATTTCGGGATCTTTAGAATCGCCGTATTTAGCTTTAATTTTTTCCATTTCAGGTTGCAATTTCTGCATGGCGGCCATGGATTTATGGCTCTTTATATTCAACGGCAGCATAATAACCCGCGACACTATGGTCATGATTATTATGGCAAAGCCCAACGTGTTCGCCCCTGTTGAAGAAAACATATTTACAAAATTATAAATCCAATCAAGTATATACCCAAATGCGGAGGACAGCCACGCAACTATAAGCTGCGGATCCTTCTGTATCATATTCCTCAATAAAAAACCACCGTCAATAACCATCTGCTCTAACACTATCTTTCCCCCTAAAATAAATTACTGTTTATGCATTTTTTACACACTAAGGAACAGGGTCATACCCGCCTTTTGAAAACGGATTGCAACGGAGTATCCGCCAAACGCCCAAAGCGCCGCCTTTTATTACGCCGTATTTAACAATAGCCTCATAAGTATACATGCTGCAAGTCGGATAATATTTACACATATCCGGAAGAAGCGGAGATATATATTTCTTATAAAAACGAATTAAACCCAGCAATGTCTTTTTAATCATAAAATCACACCACAATAATTCTATACTTAAAACCGCCGCTTGTCCATTATATAGTGATTAAAAATTGTACAATTAAATCAAAATGACTAATTTTATAATGAAAGCAGCCATTTTAATATTTCAATAAGCCATAAAAATATGTTTTTTTATGATATTAACATATTATGTTTTTTGAGCAAATGAAATACGGCGCTGTCAACCTCTTTGAAAGAAGCGCCGTTACATGAAGCCCTGGCAATAAAAACAATTGTATAGCCTTTTTTAACCTTGTGCTCCCCAAGCCTGTAGCTTTCTTTTATAAGTCTGGTAACCCTGCTTCTCACAACAGAACCGCCGACTTTTTTACTCACAGACAAGCCCAGCCTGTTGGAATCCGTGGTATTTGGCAGAAGATACATTACAAGCAACCTGTTTGCAATTGACTTGCCCCTGTTATATACATGGCGGAATTCGTAATTTTTTTTTAGAGAAACGGTATTCTTCATTTTCATCACCGTATTTCTTATACCTTAAAAAGACCACTTAAAGCGGCCTTATAAGAGAATTGCTTATTTAATAATGGAAGCGCTTTTAAACTAAGCTGAAAGCACCTTCCTGCCTTTTCTGCGCCTTCTTTGAAGAACTTTTCTGCCGTTTGCAGTGCTCATTCTTTTACGAAAGCCGTGAACTTTAGACCTTTGCCTTTTCTTAGGCTGTAATGTCATTTTCATCTATAGTGCACCTCCTTAACCATATGTTGTATCAAACAACTTAATATCATTCTAATCGCCCTGCATCCGATTTTCTGCAAGACACCATTGCTATTATATTAGATAATACCTATCTCGTCAAGAACTACATGCAAAAAATTTACATTTCCTAAACCTTTATAACGTAAGAAAATAGAGGCTTCATTTATTTATCCACAGCTTAACAAACATTTTATTGCTAAAAAACCTTTATTTTGTTATTATAATATATATAAAAAAACACCGTATTTTAAGTTTTTGGTGAAATATTTTCATATATAAATTCACAAAAGTTATGCACAATTTGTTGATAACTTTGTGTATAACTCGCTTAAAACTACCGTTCTTTCTTTAATTATAACATTTTGTACTGCTGTGGAAAAGTCTAAATAGATATTTCGGAAAGTATTTTATTAAATTTACTTTCCGCTAAGGAGAGTATTATATGTCATTTTCGGCTCATGAATACTGGGAGGAAGCACTTCCCATTTTACAGGATTCACTGAGGGAAGTAGCTTTTGGAACATTTATTTCACCATTGGAGCCTGTTTATATAAAAGATGGCATTTTTTATCTTTTTTGCAAGCTTAAATTCCATAAAGAAACCATAGAAGAAAGATATTTGAAAAATATAACAAAAGCCCTTCGTGCCGTTACGGAATCCGATATTGAAGTTAAAATCATTCTGAAAGAAGATATTGATGCTAAAGGCAATATTAGGAAAAATACCGTAGCCATTAACAATAAACCATTTTATAAATCCAATGTGGTGCCTAAATATCTTTTTGATAATTTTGTTAAAGGCAAATCCAATGAGCTTGCCTTGGCAACGGCTTCGGCAATTGCCGAGGCTCCCGGTAAAACTACATATAATCCCTTATTTTTATACGGCGGCGTTGGCTTGGGTAAAACGCATTTAATGCATTCCATAGGTAATTACATATTAGAGCGCGATCCCGAAACCAAGGTTCTCTACTGCTCAGCCGAAACATTTATGAATGAGCTTATTAACTCCATAAGGACAAATAAAAATCAAGAATTCCGCGATAAATATAGGGATATTGATGTTTTGCTTATAGATGATATACAATTTCTCTCTGATAAGGAAGGAACACAGGAGGAGTTTTTCCACACTTTCAACAGTTTATATAATGCAAATAAGCAGATTGTAATTTCATCGGATCAGCCTCCCAGAGAACTTAAAACTTTGGAGGACAGGCTCCGTTCAAGATTTGGTTGGGGCGTAATTGTTGATATAACCCTGCCGGATTTTGAAACCAGAACTGCCATACTTGAAAAAAAGGCCGAGCAGGATCATATTGACATACCCGAGCATATAACGAAATTTATCGCTAAAAATATAGCCTCAAATATTCGCGAGCTTGAAGGGGCGCTGAATAAAGTAGCTGCTTATGCAACCCTTTCAAAAACGGAAATAACACAGGAATTGGTTGAAACTGTGCTTATAGATATTATAGGCCCCATAGGTAAGCCTGAAATAAATGTAGAATATATTCAAAAGGTGGTAGGGGAGTATTTCAATATAACCTTAGAAGATATAAAGAGCAAAAAACGCTCCCAAAACATTGCTTTTCCCAGACAGATAGCCATGTATCTTTCAAGAAAGCTACTGGATATGTCTCTACCTAAAATCGGGGAACAATTCGGCGGGAAAGACCATTCAACAATTATCCACGGTTGCAATAAGATAACCGAGCTCATAGAATCGGACATTGGCGTTAAAAATACAGTGATTGAGATTGAAAAGCTCATTGTGGATTAATTTGTGAATATACAGCACAAAGTTGTTCATAATTTAAAATATATTCACCAGTCAAAAAATAAATGTGGAAACTGTGCATAACAAGCTCTGCTACCCAACAGCTTTCCACAGGGTTTTCACAAGGCTAAGTCCCGCTCCACGTAAGGGCTAACTCCACTTACCTACATATTTAACAGCCCCTACTACTGCTACTTCTAAAAAGATATATATTTAATATAATATTTCCACAAGCTTTCTGCCAAGGAGGAAAAAATGAAACTTACATGTGATAAAAACACGCTCATTAATAATATCAATATTGTATCCAAAGCTGTATCAACAAGAACCACCCTTCCAATATTGGAATGTATCCTTTTATCTGCCGATTCCAACGGCCTTAAAATGACTTCCAATGATTTGGAAATGGGTATTGAAACCGGGTATATGGAGGCTCAAATTATTGAAAACGGCCTTATAGCTCTTGAAGCCAAAATGTTTTTTGAAATAGTCAGAAGGCTCCCTGATGAAGGCTGGGTACTTATTGAAACTATTGAAAACAATATCGTAATCATTAAATGCGGCAAAACCGAATTTAAAATCGTAGCTCAAAATGGTGATGAATTCCCCGTTCTTCCTGCTATTGAAAAAATTAACGAATATAAAATCAATTCAAATACTTTGAAAAATATGATAAGGCAAACTATTTTTTCCGTTTCTGTGGATGAATCTAAGCCGGTTTTAACAGGGGAGCTTCTTGAAATTGAAGAAAACTCCCTTACGGTTGTAGCCGTGGATGGGTTCAGGGTTTCTTACAGGAATGAAGCTTTGGAGGGGGATAATGATAATATTTCCGTCGTTGCGCCTTCTAAAACTTTAAATGAAATTTCGAAAATTCTACCTAATGATGAGGAAATTTCCATGTATTTCACCGATAAGCATATGCTCGTTCAAATGCCGGAATGTACTGTGGTTTCCAGACTTTTAGACGGGGAATTCTTGAAATATAAGCAAATTTTCACGACTGATTACAATACTGTTGTTAAATGCCAGCGGGATGAGCTTTTGAGAAGCCTTGAACGGGCCTCACTTATTTCGAAAGAGACGAAGAAAAACCCTGTTAAGCTTGGTATTGAAGGGGATGTTATTAAAATTACCTCAAATACCGAATCCGGAACTTCTTATGATGAGATTTTGGTTGAAACAGAGGGCGAAGATATTAGCATAGCTTTCAACCCGAGATATTTAATTGACATGCTCAAAGTAATTGATGATGATTATATTTATATGCAGTTTACGACACCTCTCAGCCCATGTATTATCCATGGTGAGGAGCCTTATAATTACAAATATCTTGTTCTTCCACTTAGGATAAAGTAGGTATATTATGACAAAAAAAGATATTAAAATTAAAACGGAATATATAAAATTGGCCGATTTATTGAAATTTGCCTCCGTGGTGAATTCCGGATCGGATGCGAAATATTTGATACTGGAAGGCAATGTGGCGGTAAACGGAGAAGTGGTTCTTCAGCGGGGTAGAAAAATTTACCCCGGCATGGTTATTACATGCAATTATGATGATGAGTATGAGTTAACGGTTTTATAACAAAATATAATATTAAAGGCATCCCATAAACCGTGTAAATACACGGTTTATTAAAAGGGTCAAGGGATTAAAATCCCTTGCAGGGGTTTGGGGACAGAGTCCCCAAGGTTAATGGCAATGGAAATTTTATCGGTATCTTTAAAGAATTTCAGAAATTTAAATCAAACGAATATTGAACTTCATCCGGGGATAAATATATTTTACGGGGATAACGGCCAAGGGAAAACCAATTTTTTGGAATCCCTTTATTTTTGTGGAACAGGCCGCAGCCACAGAACAAATAATGAGCGGGATTTAATAAATTTCGAAGATAGTGAAGCTTATATTCAGCTTGTATTTGACAACGAGGGAATTAGGGACAAAATAAGCGTTTATTTAAAAAAGGATTCCCGAAAAGCCATAGCCGTAAACGGTATACCCCTTAGGAAACTGGGGGATTTACTGGGTCAGCTTATAATTGTCATGTTTTCCCCGCAGGATTTGAATCTGGTTAAGGAAGGCCCTTCCGAGCGCCGTAAATTTATGGATATGGAAATTTGCCAGCTTTCGGCCATTTATTATCATGAGCTTAATAATTATTACAGAGTTCTTAAGCAACGGAACAATCTACTGAAAAATGCCGTCAAAAATAAAGGACTGCTGGATACTCTTTCAGTTTGGAATGAGCAGCTTATAAACCATGGAGCGAGAATATATGAATTTCGCAAAAATTTCTCCGAAGAATTAAACGAAATATCTTCGGAAATTTACATGGGCATTTCCGATAATAAGGAAAAACTTAAGCTTCAATACAAGCCCAATATTACACCCGAAAACTTTTTGGAAAAACTGGAGAAAAATTTGGAGCGGGATTTGACCCTAGGCTCAACCTCATCTGGGATACATAAAGATGACATATTTATAACCATAAATGATTATGATATAAGGCTTTTCGGCTCGCAGGGCCAGCAGAGAACCGCCTCACTTTCTATGAAGCTGGCGGAGATTCATATTATAAAAAAGCTTAAGGATAAGATTCCTGTTCTGCTTTTGGATGATGTTTTATCGGAGCTGGATGAAAAGCGCCAGAAATATCTTTTATCCTACATAAGCCATATTCAAACCATTGTAACCTGCACAGGCGTTGAAGATGTTATTAAAAAAATCGAAAATGACAATATAAAAATCTTCAAAGTGGCGGATGGGAATATTTATCCGCAATAATCCTAAAAATTTTCAAAAATATTGTTAAGAACTGTGAAAAATCAAAAGAAGCCGGTTGTTTTATGACTTTTAACATGCCTTTTGTATAATTATATTTTCACCTTGCTTGTTCTTAATGAATAGTATCCAATTGAAGCCGACAAATTATTTTCTTTTTGTATATATTAACTATATTAGGCCGATGCTTATTATATTGAAAAATATTATGAAGCAGCAAAAAATAACGATTTTTTACGCAAAAAGCCTTCAAAAACAATTAATTTTATGGTACAATAATATATAGATGTAAATTCCTCCGAAGCATATGTTTCGAGAGTATGGCAAAGATTTTTTATTTGATAAATAATTGGATGTTTATGAGGAACGGTTTCTCTTTTTTTAATGTTAAAGGTGGATATTATGTGGGATTTAAAACGGGTGATAACATTTTTGTTACTAATTGTACTTAGCGCTATGCCTGTTTTGGCAGATGCACCTACGGCAGAATATGTCGCTTTGCCCGAAAATCAGGAAATAAGGATTCCCATAGGTGAGGATTATTTTGTAGTAAACGGGGTTAAGCAAAAAACGGATACGCCTGCTTATTTGACGGATGAAGGAATTACTATGATTCCGATGAGAGTGGTTTTTAATATATTTGATTCCGCCATAGGTAATAGCATAACTTGGAACGTTGAAGAAAAAAGTGCCGCAACGGATATGTATGAGAGGGTTGTCAAATTCACTTTAGAAGAAAACTATTATGTGATAAACGGAGTCTCTATTCCTCACAAGATGGGAACGCCAAAGCTGACTAACGGAGTTTTCTATATTCCTTTAAGAGATTTTGGAGATGCTTTTGGGTTCGAAATATCTTGGGAGCAAGAAACCTCAACCGCAATTATAAACAAAGCCCAGTACTAATATTATATTAATAATAAATCTACCATGGGAGAGTTTCAATTGTATCTTCATATCGGTGATGAAAAAGAGATTTTTGTGGATAAAATTATATGTATATTGAATTATAAATCCCTGCCTAATGTGCGGAAGATAATGGATAATTACAGATATGAAATTGTTGATATTTCAGGCGGTGATATTAATTCCCTCATAATAGCTTCGAAAACGGGGAAAAAAGAATTAATTGCTTATTTATCCTCTATTTCAACGGAAACTTTGAAAAAGAGATTATATAAATAGATTTTTGGCCAAGTGCGAATTGAAGGAGAGAAATTTTGATGTCCCAAGCTTATGATGAGAACCAAATCCAAATTTTAGAAGGGCTGGAGGCTGTTCGTAAACGCCCGGGTATGTATATAGGTTCCACCAGCGCAAAAGGCCTTCACCATTTGGTTTATGAAATTGTTGATAACGCTGTTGATGAAGCTCTGGCGGGCTTTTGCGATGATATTATAGTAACCATTCATAAAGATAATTCCATATCCTGCCTAGATAACGGGCGGGGTATTCCCATAGGCATTCATCCGCAGAAGGGTATACCTGCTGTGGAGGTTGTTTTTACGATACTTCATGCCGGCGGTAAGTTCGGCGGCGGCGGCTATAAAGTTTCCGGCGGGTTGCATGGCGTTGGCGCTTCTGTTGTTAATGCTTTGAGCGAGTGGCTTATTGTCCGCATTCACCATGAGGGGCAAACCCATGAGCAAAAGTATGAAAGAGGCGAGCCGTTAAATAAGCTTAGCGTAATCGGCGATACGGATTTAAGAGGCAGTTTTATACATTTTAAACCGGATCATCAGATTTTTGAGGAGCTGGTTTATTCCTTCGACACTCTCAGGCAGCGCTTGCAGGAAACGGCTTTTCTAACCAAAGGCCTTAAAATAACACTTATAGATGAGCGGGAAAATCAGGAGCAGGAAGTTAGCTACCTGTACAAAGGCGGTATTAAGGAATTTGTCCAATATATTAACCGCAACAAAACCCCGCTTTATGATGATATTTTTTATTGTGATGTGGAAAAAGAGAATGTTCTTGTGGAAATCGCTCTCCAGTACAGTGATGAATACCATGAAAGCGTTTACACTTATGTTAACAATATTAACACAGAGGACGGCGGAACCCATTTAACAGGTTTCCGCACGGCTTTGACTAAGGTTATTAATAACTACGCCAAATCCAACGGTATTTTGAAGGAAAATGAGTCCGGCCTTTCCGGCGAGGATGTTAGGGAAGGTATATCGGCTGTTGTTTCCATAAAGGTTGAAAACCCGCAGTTTGAAGGTCAAACTAAGGCAAAATTAGGAAATTCTGAAGCAAAAACTGCTGTTGAATCGGCGTTATCGGAATATTTGGAGTATTATTTTGAAGAACGCCCTGCCATAGCCAGAACCATAATCGAGAAGGCTGTGCTTGCTTCCCGCGCTAGGGATGCCGCTAAAAAAGCCCGTGAACTGGTTCGCCGTAAATCTGCCTTGGATACCATGCGTATGCCCGGCAAATTATACGATTGCCATGAATCAGATCCGTCTAAATGTGAAATTTATCTGGTGGAAGGTGATTCCGCCGGGGGCACGGTTAAAGGCGCCAGAGACCCCAATGTTCAAGCCATTCTTCCTCTTAGGGGTAAAATATTGAATGTTGAAAAGGCTCGCCTTGATAAAATCCTTGGTAATGAGGAAATAAAGGCCATGATAACCGCATTCGGCGCAGGTATACATGATGATTTTGATTCATCAAAATTAAGATACCATAAAATCGTTATTATGACAGATGCCGATGTTGACGGGGCCCATATTAGAACTCTGCTTTTGACATTCCTTTACAGGTTTATGAAACCTTTGATTGAAGAAGGATTTGTATATATTGCGCAGCCGCCTCTTTACAGGGTTGAAAAATCCAGTAAAGAATATTATGTATATTCGGATATTCAGCTTTCCGATTTGCTTACTGAAATAGGCAGGGAAGGCATTAAGCCAATCCAGCGTTACAAAGGCTTAGGCGAGATGGATGCAGAACAGCTTTGGGATACCACCATGGATCCCGCAAAGCGTATCCTTCTTCGAGTTGATATGGAAGATGCCATGCTGGCTGATGAGGTTTTCACTCAGCTTATGGGTGATCAGGTTGAATTCCGCAGGGATTTCATAAATGAAAACGCCAAGGCCGTTAAAAATCTGGATATATAATGTTTATATAGAGTGCTTCAAGCCCATTACGGCGATTTAGCTTATTTAAAAGCTTAAAAATCAGCCGCATAATCTTAGGAGAAAAAAATGGATGATGAAAATAGTACACATCAAAATATAAAGCCGGTTATACTCGAGGAGGAAATGAAGGATTCATTCCTTTCCTATGCCATGAGTGTTATTGCGGCTCGTGCCCTTCCCGATGTAAGGGATGGACTTAAACCGGTCCATAGGCGCATTCTTTATGCCATGAATGAACTCAATCTTGATCCCACGAAGGCTTATAAAAAATCCGCCCGTATTGTGGGCGATACCATGGGTAAATACCATCCTCATGGGGACTCGTCTATTTACGATGCCATGGTTCGCTTGGCTCAGGATTTTTCCATGCGCTACCCTCTGGTAGACGGTCACGGTAACTTCGGCTCAATGGATGGTGACTCTGCCGCCGCTCAAAGGTATACGGAAGCTAGGCTTGCCCATCTTTCCATGGATATGCTTGCTGACATTGAGAAAAATACCGTTGATTTTACCCCGACTTATGATGAGGAGAGCAAGGAACCCACGGTTCTTCCGGCTCGTTTCCCTAATCTTTTGGTAAACGGCACCTCCGGCATAGCGGTTGGTATGGCGACCAATATTCCCCCTCATAATTTAACAGAGGTTATAGATGGTGCAATTAAAATCATAGACAATCAGGTGAACGAAAACAGAGAAACTGATATTGACGAGCTTATATCAATAGTTAAAGGCCCGGACTTCCCAACAGGGGCGACTATCCTCGGCGTTAGCGGAATAAGAAGCGCTTATAAAACCGGTCGCGGCAAAATAACTACCCGTTCGGAAGTTGATATTGAGGTTATGCCCAACGGCAGAGAGCGCTTTATTGTAAGCGCTTTGCCATTTCAGGTTAATAAAGCGAGGCTTGTGGAGAAAATTGCCGAGCTTGTTAAGGAAAAGCGAATTGAAGGCATTTCCGATCTTAAAGATGTTTCCAACCGCCACGGCGTTAAAATTATTATCGATTTGAAGAAGGACGCCAATTCGAACGTCGTTCTTAATAAGCTTTATAAATATACTCAGCTACAGGAGAATTTTAATGTAAACATGCTGGCCCTTGTGGATAACCAGCCGAAAATACTTAATTTACTGCAAGTTTTGAATCATTATATCGACCATCAGAAGGATGTTGTGCGCCGTAGAACCCAGTTTGATTTGGATAAAGCCTTAAGGCGCGCTCATATTGTTGAAGGTTTATTAAAAGCTTTGGATTATATTGATGAAATTATTGCATTGATTCGCGCTTCTAAGGACGCGGCCGAAGCCAGACTGAATTTGATTGAGCGGTTTGATTTTTCAATGGAGCAGGCATCGGCAATTGTTGAAATGCGCTTGCGCAGCTTAACCGGCCTCGAACGTGAGAGACTGGAAAAAGAATATGCCGAGCTTATGGAAGTTATTAAGGAATTAAGAGAGATTCTTGAAAATGAAGCCAGACTTTACGGCGTTATTAAAGAGGAGCTTTTGATAATAAGAGCTAAATATGGGGACGAACGCAGGACGAAAATTGTTCTCGACCCGGGTGAAATTGATTTTGAAGATCTTATAAATGACGAGATGAGCATTATAACCATGACTCATTTGGATTATATAAAGCGCCTGCCTCTTTCCACTTACAAAAGCCAGAACAGAGGCGGCAGGGGAATCATGGGTATGCAAACCAGAGATGAAGATATTGTTAAAAATCTCTTTGTTACCAATACTCACAGCAGCCTGCTTTATTTCACCACAAAGGGCCGGGCCTTCGTAAACAAAGGCTATGAAATACCTGAAGCCGGCCGTAATGCCAGAGGTACAAATATTGTCAACCTACTTAATTTGGCAGGCGGGGAGAGAATAGCCGCGGTAATGCCGGTTGATGAGTTTGATGACGGTCATTTCCTGACCATGATTACTAAAAAAGGCGTTATTAAGAAAACTGTTCTTAAGGATTTTTCGAATATTAACAAAGCAGGCCTTCGCGCCCTTACAATTAGGGAGGATGACGAGCTTATTGCCGTTTTAAATTCCAACGGTGATCAGGATGTGTTTATTGCCACAAGCCATGGCATGGGCATTCGCTTTAATGAAAATGACGTCAGGCCTATGGGCAGAACAGCCGCGGGCGTAAGGGGCATAAGCCTTAAGGATGACGATATCGTTATAGGCGCGGTTTTATTGCAGGAAGGGTTTGACATTCTTTTTGTATCGGAAAACGGCTTCGGCAAATGTACCCAAATTGACGAGTTCAAGGTTCAGCGCAGAGGCGGCAAAGGCCTTAAAAATTATAAAATAACCGAGAAAACCGGTAATCTTTTAGGAATATCGCCTGTAAATGAAAATGAGGAGCTTATGATAATTAACTCCAACGGAATCATCATAAGAATCCGCATTGCAGATATTTCCACCACAGGCCGCGTAACTCAAGGGGTTAAGCTTATTAACCTCAACAACGGTGAAAAGGTTATTTCTATAGCGAAAATTTCCGAAAGCCAGATAGAATTCGAATCGGCTGACAGCGATGAAGAAACCGACGAAGCAGTAGAAACGCCGGAACAGCCGAATGAAGAACCGGCTGAAATGCCGGAGGAATAGACTAATAAAAAACTTGTATAAAGCGGCGGAGGTTACACTTTGCCGCTTTATATTTCTTATTACACAATTTGATTTTAGCGGAAAGGCGTGGTATTTATTATTATTAATTTTAAAGGCTATGGATTGCTGGCGTTGATAATTCAGGGAACATTTATGCTGGTTGGCCTGTTTTTCGGAATGGTAAATGAATCCATGTTTTGGGGAGTACCGATTATGAGCGATATTTTTCCGGTGCTTTGTATAGAGGCTTCATTGGTTGTGAGCTTGCCGTTTCTTTATGCTTTGCAAAAATGGCTGGATAAAAAAGGACGGACTGAAGATTCTATTTTCAACAAGCGCCCGTTTAAATGGGGTGTTCTATGCTGCATTTGGCTGGCGATAATTACGGTTGTGGCGATGGTTATATTGCTGGTTACCGGTATGAAATAAGAGCCTGATTAAAGGAGGCGATATATTGAAAAAAGCTATATTGTTGTTAATCGGCCTGTCTCCTGTTTTAGTGGGTTTTTTGCTGAATTTTTTAATAATGCGCCTGCCTATGCCTATGTGGTTTGTGGGAATTATTATGCTGTTTATTTGGTTTTTGGCGGGTAAACGCTCTGTGGAGCTTGTGGAAAAAAGAATGGAAGCTGTATTGCTTTTAAATGCCCCGGCGTTTGTTGTACTGCTTTTGCTTTTGTTTCAAGAGATTGTTCTTGAGAGATATTGGAGTAGTATAATCGGAATTGCTACTCAGATGTTCTATTTGCCTTTTCTGGGCTTGTCGTTTTTCATAGGTTCGGTGTTTCATCGGATTTTCTATGCATATATATTTGCGTTTATACTTTTATTGCCGGTATCATTCTACGGCCGCATTAAGGGCGAGCGCCGGTTTTGAGTATTTGACAATAAAAAAGCTTCTCCTATCTGTTAAGGATAAGGGAAGCTTTGTTTAACGGCCCTTTAAAATATCACCGTTAATTTGCTCCGATAGATAAATTGAGAATTTTTCGGCACCTGTGGTATTAAGATGCAGGGGATCCATAAAATCCGTTTTAATATCCAATCCCATTTCTTCAAAATGCAGATTGAAATTATACATGATTTGAATGCCTTGGGCTTTTAAAGCTTCCTTTGTATATTTAATAATATCTTCGCGAACCTGAGAGGCTCTGGGGGCGTAAAAGAAAATCAATTGTGTATTATGCCCTGCCGCAAGCTCATTTAGCTTAATCAGCCATGGGATATTGCGCTTGGCTACTTCCATATCGCCGTATTGTGATATGGCTTCCAT
>JGI994J12354_10003077_pt1 | contig 15799 bp, 11 predicted proteins | sample IntmicLarv3ML3BL_FD_12354 | JGI IMG/M metagenome (IMG submission 12354) | reverse complement strand
TTTCTTATTATATCTTTTGGAAACGATAAGAGGCTCGCGGATTGTGTCATTTATAGTTTTGCGCGGGTCAAGAGAAGAATAGGGGTCTTGAAAAATAATCTGCATTTTTTCTCTGGCCGCACGCAGGCTTTTTCCTTTTACATCACTTATATCTTCGCCTTCGAGGAAAATTTTTCCGTCGGTTTTTTCAAGGAGATGAATAATCGTTCTGCCCAGAGTGGATTTGCCGCAGCCGGATTCGCCGACGACACCTAAGGTTTTACCCTTTTCAATGGTAAAACTTACATCATCTACCGCGTGAAGCATACCGTTAGGGGTAGGGAAGTATTTTTTCAGGCCTTTTACTTCAATTACAGTTTCCATATTATCCCTCCCGTTTCATTACGGCTTCAATATGACAGCAGCGGCAGTCATGGCCATCTTCGGTTTTATAAAGCGCTACCTTGCTTTGTGTGCATTTATCGCTTACATAAGGGCACCTGGGGCTAAATGCGCAGCCCGCCGGCAAATTGGATGGGTCAGGCGGCAGCCCGTCAATAGGGTGCAGCCACTCCTCGTCGCTGTTCATACTGGGAATAGCGCCAAAAAGGCCTATTGTATAAGGATGAGTGGGATGGTCGAATATCTGCTCTTTTGTGCCGTATTCGACTATATCGCCTGCATATATAACCGCAACTTCATCACAAGTTTGCGCTACAACGCCCATGTCATGGGTAATAAGGAGCATTGCCATATTGTATTTATTACGGAGCTCCTCAATAAGCTTCAAAACCTGAGCCTGAATTGTAACATCCAAGGCGGTGGTTGGCTCATCCGCCAGCAGTAAATCCGGAGTACATGCCAAAGCAATGGCTATGATTACCCGCTGTTTCATGCCGCCGGAAAATTGATGAGGATATTCATGATAGCGGTCGGATGGAATGCCAACCATTTCAAGCATTTCTTTCGCCCGCTCCTCGCATTCGGCCTTGCTGAAATCGTTATGCAAATTAACAACTTCGGCAATTTGATCGCCTACACGCTGAACTGGGTTAAGTGCCGTCATAGGGTCTTGGAATATCATTGAAACTGTATTGCCGCGTATTTTTCGCATTTCTACTTCGGATAAATCCAGAAGATTATTCTCGCCGAGAAGAATTTTGCCGCCTGTAATTTTCGAGCCTACATCGGGTAGGACTCGTAAAATCGATTTTGCAATTGTGGTTTTGCCTGCACCTGTTTCTCCTACCAGCCCAAGGGTTCTTCCCTTCTTCAATCGGAAGGAAACTCCGTTTACCGCCTGTATGTTTTGATCATTGGATCTATATTCCACATATAAATCTTCTATAGTTACAAATGTAGTGTTTTTGTTATCAGCATCAGCCAAAACTGTTCCCTCCTTCCTAATTTTTCAGTTTAGGGTCAAGCACGTCGCGCAGTCCGTCGCCTAAAATATTAAGGCAGAGCACGGTAATCGCAATGGCAAGGCCCGGAAAGATTATCATATATGGGTACTGGCGGATATATTGGCGTGATGCCGAAAGCATTGCGCCCCATTCCGGAATAGGCGGCTGTATACCAAGCCCTATAAAGCTGAGAGATGCGGCCATGGTAATGGTGCCTGCTATACCCATAGTTGTTTGAACTATTATGGGAGAGATTGAGTTGGGCAGAAGATGCTGAACGATGATTCTCGTTCGGCTGCAATTTATTGAGTGAGCGGCTTCTATGAATTCGGCCTCCCGCACACGCAGCATTTGAGCGCGGAGCATTCTTGCGGTTGCGGGGATACCGTTTACCGACAAAGCCAGAATAGTATTGAAGAAGCCCGAACCCAGAACGGCCGAGAGAACTATCATAAGCAGCATCCCCGGCAGCGCCTGAATAACATCTAATAAGCGCATAATAACATTATCCGTTTGCCCGCCGAAGAAGCCCGCAACAGAGCCGATTATAAGGCCCAGCGTTGTGCTCAAAGCTACAGCGCATAAACCCATTGTAATGGAATATCTGGCGCCGATTAATATGCGGCTGAATATATCCCGGCCCAAGTCGTCGGTTCCGAAGAAATGCTTCATGGAAGGCTTTTGGAACATAGATGTCATGTCCATGGCTGTATAGTCATACGGAGCAACATATGGGCCTATTATGGCGATTAAAATTTCAAAAAGAAAAAAGCACAGGCAAAAAACCGCAATTTTATTACGGCCTAACATTTTAAAAATTCTTATTAATTCCGAATTTTTCTTTAATCGGGGAGCAGAAGCATTTGATATATTAGGCATTTGCTTTCCTCCTCTTTTTACTTGATCTTGTGTATTGAGCTTTTATTCTGGGGTCAACCGCAGCATAGAGCATATCAACCAAAAGCATACATATGCTGAAGGTTATAGCGAGAAATATGGAGCCGGCTTGCACAACGGGATAATCCCTATTGTTTACGGCTGTAATTATATATGTTCCCATGCCGGGTATGCTGAATATGGTTTCAAGAATCATTGTGCCGCCAAGCAAACGGCCGAATTGTGTTCCCATCATTGTTATTATAGGGATAATGCCGTTTTTAAGGGCATGGCTATAGATAACGGAATGCTCGGGAACGCCTTTTGCCCGGGCGGTTGTTATATAATCCGAACGGATAACATCCAGCATACTGGAGCGGGTTTGCCTTGCGCTTGATGCAATTCCGCCTGCGCTGCCTGTAAGGGCCGGTAGTATATAATATTTCAGCCCGCCTATGCCTAAAGCCGGCAGCCATCCGAGATTTACGGAAAACAAGAGAACGAGCAAAAGGGCAAGCCAAAAGTTCGGTATGGAAACGCCTACCAAGGCCAGCACCATGCAAGTGTGATCTTGCCATTTGTTTTGATTAACCGCCGCGGTTACTCCCAAAGGAATGCCTACGCCGAAAGATATTATGGTGATTGCTATGGTTATAATCAGCGTTCTTGGCAGCCGCTCTCTAATCGTATCTACAATGTCAACCCCGGTTGCCCAAGAATTGCCCAGCTCGAATTTTATAAATACATCGCTGAGGTATGTTGCAAGCCTTACGGGGAAAGGCTGATTGAGCCCCAATATTTCCCTCTGCCTTTCCAAATCGGCAGGAGTTGCCGTTGTTCCCAAAATAATCTCCGCAGGGTCGGAGGGGCAAAATGTCATCAGTGTAAATACCAATACCGTAACGCCTAAAATAATAGGTATCATCCACAGCAGTCTTTTTAGAACGTATCTAATCATAGGCTGTCCTCCATCTTTAAGCCATACTAGTGAGCATAAACCGCGAAAGGCTTTTGCTCACTAGCATTTGGCAAAATTTATTAATTTATTTTCACCGGCTGATATTATTCAGCAGGATCAAATACGCATGCATTGATTTTTAACATTCCGTTAAATCTGTAAGCCGGTTCCACCAAATTCAAATTCTTGTTGTAAATATTGAAGCCTTGGGGTTGAACCATGCCCATTGCATATGCTTGATCTTTAACATAATAATGAACTTCGTCAATATTTGCTTCTGTCCAACCATCAGGAACCCAAGTTTTGTAAAGAATTTCATTGAGGGTTTCATCATTGCGGCTGGTAGCGTCACCTGTGGAATAAGCATGTCCGTCAAGGCGGATTGTCCAGAAATCGCTAAGGAATGTTCCGCCGATGGTGTTTATGAACATGTCATACTTAGTACCGTCGAGGCGGATTGCGGTGAGCATTGCCATATCGGCGCTTAATAATTCGCATTTAATACCGATTGCCATCATATAGCCTTGTAATATTTGCGCTAATTTTTGCATAGTAGTGCTTGAGCTGCATAAAAGTATAAGTGTTTCACCGTTATAATTGGATTCGGCAAGGAGTTCTTTTGCTTTTTCCGGATTATAATCGTAATAGTCGTCATTTCTCCATTTTTCATTAACGCCGATAAGGTCGTTATGGCCGGCTGTAATCTGAGTAGTTCCGAAGCCTGCGCATACGCCTGCAATAAGGCCTTGTTTATCTATGGAGTAGCAAATTGCCTGGCGGAGTTTTTGATCTTCGGCACATGGGCTTTGGCTTCCGCCTGAGAAAAAGAGCTGATAGCCTTGAGCAAAGTCAACATAATTGATATCAAATTTGTCATTACCTACAAACTGGATACCTGTTGATGAATCGATTGATTGCACAACATCAACCATGCCTGTTTCAAGCGCTATACCAAGCTGAGAAGCTTCGGCGATTGAATGATAGTTTATTTTATCAACATTAGCGAGAGCTTCAGCCGGTGTAAGGCTTTCTTCCTGCCAATAATCATCTCTGGCTTCGAATGATAAAATACTGTTGGCGGCAAATTCCGAAACTTTATAGTTTGATGTGCTTATCATCTCTGTTGCGAACCCGTCTTTACTTGCTTCATAAGCCGCTTTTGAAATTATGTATGTATCTGTAAGAACGATTTCAAACTGGCCTATTTGGTTAGTTTTCATTACTACCTGAAGGGTATAATCGCCGGTTTGTGTTACGCTTTCAACCTTGCCGTAGGCAGGCTTGAGAGCGGCTGTTATACTTTCTTCAATAAACCAAACAACATCACTTGCGGTAATGTGATTGCCTGCGGAGTCCTCCACATAATCATAAATTTCAATATCATAGGTATAGCCGTTGTCATTGGTATTCCAAGATTTGGCAACCCATGGAAGGAACTCGTTTTTACTGTCAATGAAAGCCAAAGCTTCAAAGAGCATCATGGTATAATCCTGGTCTCTGCCTGTGTTTGAACGGAAAGGCGTTAAAGTATCAAATACGCTTACCATTCCGACATTGACTTCTACATATTTGTCGGCAGCGGGTGTTTCCGGTGTGGTTGGAGCTGTACTTGCGGGGGCTGTGCTGGCGGCCGGAGCGGTGCTTGCCGCGGCGGGTGATGCGCTTGGAGTTGTGCCGGCAGCATTATTGTTTGAGCCGCCGCATCCGGCTAAAAGCCCCAACGCCATGGATGTGCTTAAAACCAAGCATGCAAGTCTTGAAATTGATTTTTTAAACAATTGATTTGTCATATTTTTCTTCATAAGTCCTCCATTATTTTTATATTTTAAGCGAATACGCCTAAACACATAAGCAAGAGTACAATAATACTCTTAATTAATAACTCATGTTTTGATGAATAGAAAGCGGGTATTGAGGGATATTGCTTATGAATAATATTTAATTAATTTAATTAAGCAAATTGATTAACAAGAGTATACGCTTTTTCTTTTGCTAATGCAAGTCGGAAAAACCACTCAACGCATAGCCGAATATTTGTGCAAAATCACCAAAAACCCTATTGGCGTATACATAAAACTGACCACTATTTCACGCCACCCCGTAAATGAGGATATTTTTCAAGAATAATCTCCTGAGTTTTCCTGTCTATATCTTCAATAGCATCAACTACTTTTTGAGGATTAAAATAATGTATGAAGCTATCAATTAATTTTTCGCCGTTTTCAGCTTTTTGGTGCAATTGCTCAATTGTGCGGCAGCCCTCTCCGCCGCCATGTTCGGAAAAGTTTTCATAATAAAAGCCAACATTGCCGGGGGTTGTGGCAAGCCTTTGCAAATAACTGATTGAGCCCATGGTGCTATCTTGTGGAGAATTGCTTTTCAGGAGAGAATCAATCTGCCGAGCATCAGCGTCAACATATAAGTAATTTAGCTGATTCAGTTGCTTATAAGCTCCGTACATCATTTGTGAATAGGAGCCCAAATTGCCCTCCCACCCGTTTTCCCTTGCGATATTAATGGCTTGAATAAGGCTTATATGCACAAATGGAACGCTGTGCCTGTGGAAAGCATCCATAATATGTGTGTTGACGCTAAGGTATGCAGGGCCATGGCCTGTTACATAAATCTGCTTGCGAAAGCCTTGTTGAAGCAAGCTGTCAGAAATTTTAGAAAGATAGTTGACGCCATCTTGAATGCTCATATAAACTGTGCCGCGGCCTATTCTTGTTGCCCCGGGATAGAAGAACGGCAGCCCCGTCATGGCAAGGCCGTTTGCGGCTTTAGCCATTTTTTCACAGATGGCTTCTATACATACCGTTTCGCAATCAAGGGGGAAATCTCCATGGAGCTCTACTGTGCCCACGGCTATAAATATAGTGTCTCCGCCGTTATCCAGATATTGCTCGACCTCACAGTTGCGCATTTTGTTTAAAATTCTCGTCCTCATATTCCGCCCTCCTTAAAATATTATTAATCAAGTCGCTTATTTGGAGTTAACACTTATTTTTAAGCATTTCGGTAATTTTCGCATTTATAACCGCAGGGCCCATGCCTGTGCGCGCCATATCCTTAACAGCATTTTCCATATCAGGAGTGCATCTGTGCGCTACCCTCATCCACATCATTTCCGGCGTTACGCGGGCATCATAATCAAGAGGCACTATATCGCAGGTGCATTGGTACCAATCCAAAAGGTCTGATTTCATACGTATAATTTGGGTCGCATACTGCGGATTATCAATAACATTATGCTCCTCGAGGGGATCCAATTTTAAATCATAGAACTCATGGGCGCCGGAGCTGCGCTGAATATACTTATATTGTTTGTCACGTATCATGGTGCCTTTAGCATGGGCTTCATCATCGGATTGTGCCGTTTGGCGAGGCCAATACATGCTTGCCCGCGGAACGGTTCCGTTAGCCCCGGCAACGGCATGGTATTCGCTGGCCTGCTTTTCCCAAGGCATTCTTCCGCCTTCGCAAAAGGCATATTCTCTCTGGGTTATGTTACGGTTAGCCAAAATCGGGCGCAGGCTCTTGCCGAAGTGATCGTGAGAAGGCTCCGCGCCGGCAAAATCCATGGCCGTTGCATAAAAATCTATAAGCTCGGCAAAAGAATCGGTAATCCCCGCGTCAAGGTCAATCCATTTAGGCGGCTTGATCAGCAGGGGAACCTTAGTCAAGCAATCCTCGAAGGTATTTTGGGCCTTTTCGGGAATGCCGTAGTCGCCTGTATAATCTCCGTGGTCGCTGAAAAAGAATATGGCGCAATCATCATATATTCCGGCTTCTTTAAGCACATGACAAAGCCGCTTAAATTGCGCATCAATCTTCATGCACATTCCCAGATAAACGGCGCGCATTTCGGCCCAGTCATCCTCGGTATATTCATCCATTGCCATATTTTGGCGGAGAAGCTGCTGAATTTTCGGCTTATTCGTGCCGATTCCGGCGCGTTTGGGGAGCTTTGAGCGGTCAATTGTCGAAAAATAAGGTTCCTCCACGGCATATGGCGTATGCGGGAACGAAAGCCCCAAAAACATACACATAGGTTTTTCATCAACGGGATTCAGGAGCCGGTTGATGGCGGCATCTACCACAGCATCATCCGGAGAATAATTTATGTTATTTTCATCCGTTTGGAGCGCGCCTTCATAATGAGAATAATAGTTTTTATCGCCGGGCTCGCCGCGATAATTTTTATTTACAGGCCCCGGAGGCGCAGGATGGTCGCCGCCATAATATATTTCGCTTGCGTGGGATTCGAAAAGTCCTGGAATTTGCCCGGCTACAAGATCATTGCGGGTATTCATCCAAACATAATACCCGGCATCTTTAAGTTCTGAAAAAAGGCTGGGTTCGTGAGCTCTCAACATATGCTGCATAGTTCTGTGGCCATAAACATGAGGGTATAATCCGGTGAAAAAGCTGCACCGGGAAGGAACGCAAACTGGGTTTTGGCAATAAGCATTGCTGAATGAAACGGCATCCGTGGCTGAAAATTCATCCAGAAACGGCGTAATTGCGGCAGGGTTGGCGCCGAGATGCGCAAGGGAATCAGCTCGCATTTCATCGGGGTTAAATATAATTATATGCGGGCGTTTAGTTTGCATAGATATACCTCCCTTATTATATAAATTAATTTAATTAATTATTTGCTTATAATGATACACCCTTTCTGCGAAAAATCCCAGAGAAGGGTGTATATATCAGAAAAATTAATTTTTTGCCGCCAAGTATTACTATTCTATATAAGTTTCAAGCTCACGGCGTATGGCAACGGCTGCCGCACCTTTTGCTCCGCTGAAGTCATCAGTCTCCATGAATTCAAAACGAACATCTTCAATCGTTGTGCTATAAAGATTTTTATAAATCACTTTCAGCAGCTTGGTTCTGTTGCTGTTTTCGCGAAGCAAATTGCCTTCAATAAGCATGGTATGCGGCCATATAAAGTTTTCAATATTTGCTATGGCAACGCCCAGATAGAATATGGCACTTTCAATAATTTTGCATACGTTTACATCTCCGGCTTTTTGTGCGGCGAGAATCTCATCAATTGTTGGGGCTGAGGGATCGGCGCACATGCCTTGGAGAATATCGGCGCCGCCATTTTCAATTTCCTTAATACAACTGTCTATTATAGCGCGCTCGCTGGAAAAAGCCTCTAAACAGCCTCTGTTGCCGCAAACACAAAGCGGCCCGTTTACATCCATAACCATATGGCCGGTTTCACCAAGGCCGGCAATTGAGCCGTAAAAGTTTGTCCCGTTAATCATAAGCGGGCATGCGATTCCGGTTGATATGTACAAATACGCAAATGAAGGAGCATTATTAACAAGATCCTGATGAAAAAGCTGTGCACCGAAGGCGCGGGCGCATGCATTGTTTTCCACGGAAATGGCTCCGCTATATTCCATAAGCCGGGCAAGGTCACTTTTGACATTTTTGCTGCGCCATTTGTAACCGGGATGCATTTTTAGAATCCCTTCCTCCGTATCAACAAGGCCGGGAAGGCATATGCCTATACCATATATTTTCTCTTTAGGCAGGCCGGTTTCGTCTATAAGCTTTTTTGCCAGTTGGCAGGTAAAAGCTATATCTTCATCATAATCCGTAAAAGCGGTATCATCCTTAACGGAGCCCAGAACGCGGCCGCGATAGTTCAGCAAGCAAAGCCTGCGCAATGATCCCCGCATCTCTATTCCCAGAAAAAACTTTGCATCTGTTACAATATCGATTAAAGATGCTTTGCGCCCAATGGATTTTGAAGTTTCATCAGGGTTATCAATTTCGCAAATTAACCCTTTTGAAATTAAATTGTTGATTGTGGTGGTAATAGTCGGCAGCGTTAAGCTAAGCCGCTCGGCGATTTCTGTACGAGTAATCGGCCCGTAATGATATATAATCTCACGGATAGCTGATTGGTTGGAAGCCTTTACTCGGGGTAAGTTGTTGCCTCTGATATTTAGCATAGCTGTATTTTGAAATCCTTTCGCATATAAAAATACAATATAAAGTATATAAATAAATTACATAATATTAACATAATTAATTAAAATTATAAATAACAATTATATAAAAAGCAAGTGTTTTTTTGTCAATTATGGATGGGCTGTAGCGGGGTAAATAGAAGCCTGATAAATTATTGCACAAAAAGCATATAATTACTTTTATGGCTTTTGGATATTGCAAAAGGAAATAAAGTGTGATAAATTATTAAATAAATTAAATAATAAAAGAATAGAGATTTTATTCACTAAAAGGAGGGTGCTAAATGGATAGGCCGAATATAGTTTTAATTTTGGCGGATGATTTGAATTATAACTCTGTTGGATGTTTTGGGTGTCCGGTTGATGATATTACGCCCAATATGGACAAACTGGCCGAAGAAGGTATGAAATTCGAAAATATGCATGTTACCATAGCTGTTTGCCAGCCTTCGCGCCAAAGCATGCTCACGGGCTTGTACCCTCACCGAAACGGTGCGCCGGGGTTCATGCCTATTGAGGAGAACGTGAAAACCCTCACCTCAGTTTTGCATGATAGCGGCTATTATAACGGAATCCTTGGGAAGATAGAGCATTGCCAGCCTGCGGAGCAGTTTTGCTGGGATTATGAGCTGGAGGCCATGGCGGCGGAAAACGGCCGCGGCCGCAGCCCATATATATACGGTAAGCATACGGCTCAGTTCATAAATAAGGCAAAAGAAGAAGGCAAGCCGTTTTTTCTTATGGCAAACTCGCATGACCCTCACCGCCCTTTTGCCGGCAGCGAGGATGAGTTGACAAAGTTTTTCGGATACAACACATATGCCTCAAGACATTATACGCCTGATGAAGCTTGGGTTCCGGGTTTCCTTCCGGATTTGCCGGATGTACGTAAGGAGCTGGCGCAGTATTATTCCAGTTGCCGCAGATTTGATGAGATGGTGGGCGAGGTTCTTAAATCTCTTGACGAAGCTGGGGAAAGAGAAAACACTCTTGTAATTTGCATGAGCGATAACGGCATGGCATTCCCTTTTTCCAAGGCCAACTGCTATCTTAACAGCACTAAAACGCCTTTTATCGCCCGTTGGCCTGAAAAAATCAAAGCCAATTCTTGTGATGCGGGGCATGTTGTAGGCGGGGTTGATTTTGCCCCTACTATACTGGATTTGTTGGGCCTTCAGGATAAGCTTGAAACAGATGGAACCAGCTATTTGCCTCTGCTTTTAGGCAAGGAGCAAGAGGGCATGGATACTGTTTTTACGCAGTTCAACTTAACTTCTATGTTTAATCCATACCCAATGCGCTGCGTTCAAAATAAACAATACGGTTATATTTTAAATACATGGTCGGATGGTGAAACCGAGTACAGAAACGAATCCCAAAGCGGTTTGACATTTAACGCCATGAAGGCGGAAGGCCGGCATAATGCAGAAGTGGCGAAGCGTGCGGATTTCTTTGTACACCGCTGCAAGGAGGAGTTTTATGATTTCTCCAAAGACCCGGATGCTTTGAATAATTTGATTGATAATCCTGAATACAAAGAGCAGGTGGATGAATTCAGGAATTTACTTCGGGAATACATGCTTAAAACCGAAGATCCCGCCTTGGAAGAAATACAAAATGATGCGTATTACGAAAGAATCGAGCAGTTTAAAAAAGAGACATTGGAGCGCTTCCGTGCACAAAGGGGTGCGGCGCTTAATTAGAGCGTGTTCACATAAAGCTGGCACACGCCTTAATGGCTGATATTTCCGTCCTTTTATGTTAGCTCCCCTTGCCATAATTATCCTATTATGCTAACGGGCAGCTGCCGCAAAGGCCAAAAAATCAGCTGCATTAATCCGCGCACCCCATTTATGTGAACACGTTCTGGTATATATGCCCATAAAAAATATTTCACAGATAGGAGCAATTATTTATGATAGTACCAATGAGAGCAATTTTGGAAGCAACGGAAAAATACGGCTATGCCCAAGGTGCGTTTAATGTAAATGCCGTTGCTCAGGCGAAAGCGGTTGTTGAGATTCACGAATTATTCAGAAGCGCCGCAATTATACAAGGCGCCGACCTTGCCAACGCATTTATGGGCGGCAGAGCTGATTTTGCAAACGGAACATTGGAAGATAAAAAGCTGGGCGCCAACAATATTGCAAATGCCGTTAAAAAATTTGCCGAAAACAGCCCTATTCCTGTTGCCATACATCTTGACCATGGAAAGAACATAGAGTCCTGTGTTGCGGCCATGGATGGCGGTTATACAAGTGTTATGATTGACGGTTCGGACCTTCCTTTTGAAAAAAATATTGAACTGACAAGAGAAGTTGTAAAGCTGGCACATGCCCGTGGCGTTACCGTTGAAGGCGAGTTAGGCGTTCTCGCAGGGGTTGAGGATCATGTTTTTGCGGAAACTTCCACATATACAAACCCTCTTGATGCCGTTGAATTCATAAAAAAAACCGGTGTTGATGCTCTTGCCATCAGCTACGGAACGAAGCACGGCGCAAACAAAGGCAAGGATGCTAAGGTTCGTAAAGAAATTGCCATTGCCACCAAAGAATGTTTAAGGCATGAAGGCTTGTTCTGCGCGCTGGTAAGCCATGGTTCATCAACCGTTCCCCAATATATTGTTAATGAAATAAATGCGTTAGGCGGTGATATCCGCGATGCTTACGGAATATCTAAAGACCAGCTTAAAGAAGTTTCCCGCCTTGGCATTGCCAAAATAAATGTTGATACAGATATACGTCTTGCCGTTACCCGTAATATGCGCGAGCTGTTTGCTAAGCGCCCTGAACTTAGAAATATTGAATCCGTAGCCGGAATATATGAGCTTTTACAAAGTAGAAAAGCCGATTTTGACCCTCGCGTTTTCTTCCCGCCTATTATGGATACAGTTATGTACGGCAATGCCGCTGATGATGCCGTTGCGGAGATTATGACCTGCGTTGAAAAAGGCGTTCACGAAGTTGTAGGTACTCTTATTGTTGAATTTGACAGCGTAGGTAAAGCGCCCCTTGTAGAATGCGTATCCCTTGATGAAATGGCTGAGCGCTACAAAAAAGCTGGAATTTAGAGGAGGATATATGGGAGCAAATATTCTGGTTGCACACGGCGGTGGCCCCACGGCCGTTATAAATTCATCGCTCCAAGGCGTAATTGAAGCGGCGAGAGCCTCGGGAAAAGTTGATAAAATATATGCGGCCCGCTTCGGCGCGGAAGGCTTGCTCAAAGATGACCTTATGGATTTGACGGATGTTTCTTCCGCAACGGTTTCTCTTTTAAGCCAAACCCCTGCATCGGCCATCGGCTCCTGCCGCAGAAAAATTGAGCAAGTCGATTATCCAACCCTTATGGAATGCTTCAGAAAGTATAAAATAGATTGCTTTTTCTATAACGGCGGCAACGATTCCATGGATACCTGCAACAAAATCAATATTATGGCGCAGAAGGAAAAGCTGGACTTGAAAGTAATCGGCATACCTAAAACAATGGATAATGATCTTGCCGTTACGGATCATTGCCCCGGTTTCGGAAGCGCAGCGCGCTATGCGGCCATAAATGCCGTGGAACTCGCCCTTGATGCATCTGCTTTGCCTATACATGTTGTTGTGCTTGAACTTATGGGGCGCAATGCAGGCTGGGTAACGGCTGCAAGCGCTTTGGGCGAAAAATTGACAAATTGCCCTATGCTTACATATTTGCCTGAAATTCTCGTGGATACTGATAAAATGCTTTCGGATATAGAAAAAGAATTCGCGGGAGGCAAAGGTCTCCTTGTAACCGTAAGCGAAGGCATAAAAGACTTAGACGGCAAGCCCCTTGCGGATACGGGAATTGTAGACGGTTTCGGCCATAAGGTTCCCGGGGGCACAGCTCAAGCCGTTTCCGATTTAATAATGAAGAAGCTCAATATTAAATCCCGCGCGGAAAAACCGGGCCTTCTTGGCAGAACAAGTATCGCCTACGCATCGGATATTGACAGAGAGGAAGCTTATGCCGTCGGTAAATATGCCGTTGATAGCGCCCTAGTCGGCAAAAGCGGCTACATGGTTTCTATAGACGCAGAGCGTAAGCCCAAATATTCATATAAACTGTCACTCGTAGAGCTCAGTAAAGTTGCGAATGTTGAAAAAATATTCCCCAAAGAGTGGATTATAGGCGGGAATAAAATTTCCGGAGAATTCGCCGATTATTGTTTGCCGCTTATAGGGGGAAATCTGCCGGAATTTGCAATTTTGCGTAAATAGGAGGAATTTGATGAAGCATATATTTTTGAATTTGAAACGCTTTGATATTACCCCGGAATTAGGCGGAGTCAACCGCATTGCGCCTGTGGAAAACTGGGGAGCATATATAGTGGAAGAAACGCAGAAACTTTTATCCCATTACGATAAAAATGAAGTTGAATTTGTACAATATTTCCCGGAAATGCATTTATTATCGGCACTTTCTAAAAGAAGCGTAAACAGCCTCGTTGAAATTGGCTGCCAAGGCATTTACCGCATGAATACTGCCGTAGGCGGCAATTTCGGCGCATTCACCACTAACCGCCCGGCAAATGCAATGGTTACCGTAGGCTGCAATGCCACTATAATAGGCCATTGCGAGGAGCGTAACGATAAATCAGGAATACTTGCGGAGGCTGGAGTGACGGATACGGCGGCCCTTAACCGCCTGCTCAATCAGGAAATAAAAATTGCCGTGGAATCCGGAATGAAGGTTCTCTACTGTATAGGTGAAAAAAGCGAGGAGCAGGAGAATTGGCAGGCGGTTCTTGGCGAACAGCTTGATTTAGGCCTTGAAGGCGTTGACAGGAGCAAAGTAGTTATCGGCTATGAGCCTGTATGGAGCATCGGCCCGGGCAAAACCCCTGCGGGAAAAGATTATATTACCATGATAGCTAAATTCGTAAAAGAGCGCACAGGCGGCTTGGATGTTGTTTATGGCGGCGGCTTGAAACAGGAAAATGCCCAAATGCTGGCGAGTATTGATGAAATTGACGGCGGGCTTATTGCCCTTACCAGATTCACGGGAGAAATCGGTTTTTACCCCGAAGAATATGCTGAAATTATCAAACTCTATTTAGGTAAATAGGAGGAATTATGAAGCTTAATTTTGAATACGGACACGGGCTTATGAGCGCGGAGCTGCCTGATAATACCGATGTATTTATTCCCGGGGAAACCGTTGCGGATCCCACATGCCTGCCTCAAAATATGGAAAGCTTAACGGCGGCCACAAGAGAATCCGTGAGAAACCCCATTGGGATGAAGCCTCTGGGAGAGCTGGCCCATAAAGGCAGTACGGTTGTTTTCGTCATCCCGGATATTGTAAAAGGCGGCCTTCAAGAAACCGCCCACCGCAAGGTTGCCATAAAAGTTATGCTTGAAGAATTATATGCGTCCGGAGTTGAGAAAAAGGATATTTTGCTTCTTTTCTCAAATGGGCTCCATCCAAGAGCGACCGCTTCGGAAGCAAGGCAAATTTTAGGCGAGGATTTGTTCAACGAGTTTTATTTCACAAACCAAATAACCAGCCACGATTCGGAAGATTATGATAATTTGGTTGACCTAGGCTGCACCTCAAGCGGCGATCCGGTTATTATGAATAAATTTGTATACGACTGCGATATTCCTATTTTAATCGGCCATACTCAAGGCAATCCTTACGGCGGATATTCAGGCGGCTATAAGCATTGCTCAACAGGCATAACCCACTGGAGAAGCATAGCTTCCCACCATGTTCCGAAAGTTATGCATAGGAAAGATTTTACCCCTGTTTCGGGAAACAATTTAATGCGCTCTAAATTCGATGAAATAGGTATGCATATGGAAGCCAAAATGGGCCATCCCTTCTTTTGCTGTGATGCGGTTTTGGATACATATTCAAGGCAGATTGCCATTTTCAGCGGCTATGCAGCCCAAATGCAGCCGAAAGCTTGGGAAATAGCCGACAAGCGTACATATGTCCATTATGCCGAGGAGAAATATGATGTTATGGTTTTCGGTATGCCGCAGGATTTCCACTATGGCATAGGCATGGGCACAAACCCCATACAGATGATGCAGGCTATTTCGGCGCAGGTAATACGCCATAAACGAGTGATGAAGGAAAATTGCGTCATAATCTGCCCGTCTATTTGCAACGGATATTTTCATGAGGAGCGCTGGCCTTATGCCAAGGAGCTTCACAACCTGTTCCAGCATGATTTCATGCATACCCTTGCCGATATGGATAGGTTGGGCGAATATTACGCATTGCATGAAGATTATATTAAAAAATACCGTTTCGCCAATGCTTTCCATCCATTCCATGCCTTTTCAATGATGAGCTGCGGGCATATTGCCGAAATGAATACATCCGCAATTTATATTGTAGGCGCGCAAGAGCCGGGCATTGCAAGGAGCATGGGCCTTAAAACCCGCGCAACCGTTGAGGAAGCCTTAGCGGATGCCAAGAAAAAATATGTGGGAGAAAATCCCAGGATACTTGCGCTTCCCCAAACATTTAAAATAGGTGCGGTGCATCTTTGCTTGAAAAATCAGACTTATGAAGGAACCGCAAAGGGTGCCGAGTTAAACCACCCTTGTTGC
>JGI994J12354_10003076_pt1 | contig 15810 bp, 13 predicted proteins | sample IntmicLarv3ML3BL_FD_12354 | JGI IMG/M metagenome (IMG submission 12354) | reverse complement strand
GCCGCCCCTACAGGCTCTAAAACCAGCTTCTAAAGATAAAGTTGAAAGTTACGGCTCGTCACCCTAACTTTCAACCTTTAGATATCAATAGCTCAAGTTTTATTCATCACTTATTCGTAATCCCGGCGCTTGCCGCGTTCGCGCTGGAATTTATCCACCAGCATGCCAATGACCGTATCGTGGTCCTTGTCCACCTCTGTTGCCACAGGATAGATGCTGGCGAAGGGATCCTCCGGTTCGGGCGCCGGGCGCGGCAGCGGAATGGTTTGCACATTGGAAGGCGCCGGCGCGGCACTGTCTGCAAGCGGCGCTTCCGCCGGTGCGGCAGCCTGCGGCGCTGTGCCGCCGGTGTTTGTCAAAAAGAAGGGATCCAGCGCGGGCAGCTCAAAGCTTGGGCTCGGGCCGGAGCGGCGAACCGGGCGTTGTTCCGGCTGGTTCTGGGCCTCGATGTGCTTTGGGTCAAAGCCGGTCGCAATCACGGTGATGGCGACTTCGTCCTCCATGTTTTCGTCCGCGAGGAAGCCCCAGATCACCTTGGCGGAAGGATCGGATTTTTCTGTGATCATTTCCACGGCGGATTCCACTTCGTCCAGGTCGATGTCATCTGAAGCACGAATGTTGATAATCAAGCCGTCCGCGCCGTCGATGGTGGTCTCCAGCAACGGGCTGGAAATCGCCTGCGCAGCGGCAACGTCCGCTTTATTCTCGCCCTTGCCGTAGCCCACGCCAAGGTGCGCATAGCCCGCGCCGCGCATCACAGCGCTGACGTCGGCAAAATCAAGGTTGATGTACGCCGGAATTTTGATCAGCTCAGAAATATTGCGCACACCCTCAACAAGGACTTTGTCCGCCATGGCGAACGCTTCCTTCATGGGCAGGCGGTTATCCGCCTTGAGGCGCTTGAGGTGCTCGTTCGGTATCACGATCAGGCTGTCCACGCCGGCGGCCAGGCGGTCGATGCCCGCAAGGGCCTGCTGCATGCGCTGCTTGCCCTCAAACTTGAAGGGCTTTGTCACCACGCCAACCGTGAGAATGCCCATTTCTTTGGATATCTCGGCAATCACGGGGGCCGCGCCCGTGCCTGTGCCGCCGCCCATGCCCGCGGTCACGAACACCAAGTCCGCCCCCCGCAGAATATCCGCGATGGTTTCCCGGCTTTCCTCGGCGGCCTTCATCCCGATGCCGGGCTCGCTCCCGGCACCCATGCCGCGCGTTGTGCGCTCGCCGATTTGTATTTTGTGCGTCGCAGTGGAAACCCCCAGGGCCTGCTTGTCCGTGTTCACGGCGATGAATTCCGCGCCCTGCACGCCGCTCGACACCATGCGGTTCACAGCGTTGCCGCCGCCGCCGCCCACACCAATCACTTTAATTTGCACTGTTTGAGCCAGTTCGTTGGCCAATTCAAAAGAAGGCAATGGTAAATCCTCCGTCCTCTTGCACTAAATCTTTGATTCCCTCAGGATTCGCACCATAGATTGTAACATATTTAAAAGAAAAAAACAAGCGATAATTGCGGAAACCATACAATTTTTTTCAGCAAGTTTCTCTCCGTGCAAAGCGCATGGCAATGCACATGACATTTTGCCCAAAAAATTTTGCTGAAGCGCAAGAGATTCCTCTCCGCAACCGCTTGCATTCACAAAAAAAAAAATGTATAATGGGAAGGTATTATTTTAATTTACTTTTCAGATGAGAAAGGAATTTGCAGTATGGCAAGAGTATTCAATTTTTCGGCCGGGCCTTCGATGCTGCCCGAATCTGTTCTGAGCCGCGCGGCGGAAGAAGCCCTAGATTACAACGGCTCCGGGCAATCCGTCATGGAGATGTCCCACAGGAGCAAGGTGTACGAGGAGATCATCTTCGGCGCGCAGCAGGGGTTTCGCGATGTGATGGGCATTCCGGATAACTACAAGGTGCTCTTTATGCAGGGCGGCGCTTCGCTGCAGTTTGCGGGCATCCCGCTGAACCTGCTCACGGGCTCCGGCAAGGCCGATTACGTGGTCACCGGGCAGTTCGCCACCAAAGCCTATCAGGAAGCGCAGAAGTACGGCCAGATCAACCTCGCCGCCACCTCCAAGGCGCAAACCTTTTCGGAAATCCCGGCGCTTGACCCCGCCACATTCACCAAAGACGCCGATTATTTTTACATCTGCCACAACAACACGATCTTTGGCACCAAATACCCCACCCTGCCCCAAACAGGCAATGTGCCGCTGGTAGCCGACGTTTCCTCCAGCTTTTTGAGCGAGCCCATGGACGTTTCCAAGTTCGGCGTACTGTATGGCGGCGCGCAGAAGAACGTTGCCCCGGCGGGCCTCACGGTTGTCATCGTGCGCGATGATTTGCTTGGCCGTGCCCGAAAAGATATCCCCACCGTGATGGACTGGAAAACCGTTGCCGATAACGACAGCATGTACAATACCCCGCCCTGCTGGTCGATTTATATCTGCAAGCTGGTTCTGGATTGGATTCAGCGCCTGGGCGGCCTTGAGGCCGTAAAGCTCCACAACGAACACAAAGCAAAGCTGCTCTATGATTATCTCGACAGCTCCGCGCTCTTCCGCAACCCCGTGCGCCCCGATTGCCGCTCGCTGATGAACGTCACCTTTGTCACCACGAGCGACGACATCAACAACGCCTTTGTGAAAGAAGCCGCAGCCGCCGGGTTCGTCAACCTCAAGGGGCACCGCTCCGTGGGCGGCATGCGCGCGAGCATCTATAACGCCATGCCCATCGAAGGCGTGGAAGCCCTCGTGGAATTCATGAAGGAATTTGAGCGCAAAAACGGCTAATCTCAATCAAAAATAATATTTAACAGGAGGTTCCCCATGAAAAACATCCTGACCATGAACAAAATCGCGGCCTGCGGGCTGCAGCAGTTCCCCGCGGATTATACCTGCGGCGATACCGTAGAACGCCCCGCCGCCATTCTGGTGCGCTCGGCTTCCCTGCACGACATGGCGTTTGACCCGGCGACGCTTGCCGTTGCCCGCGCGGGCGCCGGCGTGAACAACGTCCCCATCGAAGCATGTACAGAGCAGGGCATCTGCGTCTTCAACACCCCCGGCGCAAACGCAAACGCCGTGAAGGAGCTCGTCATCGCGAGCCTGTTTTTGAGCTCCCGCAAGATTGCCGAAGCCCTCACCTGGTGCCAAACCCTCAAGGGCGAAGGCGAAAACGTCGGCAAGCTCGTGGAAAAAGGCAAGGGCGCGTTCGGCGGTCCGGAAATCACCGGCAAAACCTTGGGCCTTATCGGCCTCGGCGCCATCGGCGGCCTAACCGCAAACGCGGCGGCAGCCCTCGGCATGAAGGTCGTCGGCGTGGACCCCTACATCTCCGACGCGGCAAAAGCCCAGCTCGACCCCAGCGTCACCCTGCTGGCGAGCATTGACGAACTGCTGGCGCAAAGCGATTACATCAGCCTGCACGCGCCGCTCACAGCGGAAACAAAGGGCAGCGTGAACGAAACGTTCTTTGCCAAAGCAAAGCCCGGCGTGCGCATCCTGAATTTTTCCCGCGCGGATCTGGTCAACAGCGCCGACCTGATTGCAGCCCTCGGCAACGGCAGCTGCGCGGCCTATGTGACCGACTTCCCGACCGCTGACGTGATCGGCGTACCGGGCGTCACGGCAATCCCCCACCTCGGCGCTTCCACCCCGGAATCCGAGGACAACTGCGCCATCATGGCTGCGCAGCAAGTGACGGCGTATCTGGAGAACGGCGAAATCAAGAACTCCGTGAATTTGCCCGCAACCTGCCTGCCCGCAAGCTTCACCAAGCGCGTGTGTGTGATTCACAAAGGCCCTGCCGATGCGGTTGTGAGTGCCATCGGCCAGGCGCAGAACCTCGTCGCCAACCAGCGCGGCGATATCAGCTACACCGTCGCGGATGTTGCCGCAGCGCCTGACGCCGCAGCCATCTCCGCCATTGACGGCGTGCTGCGCGTGCGGGTTTTGGGTTAATCTTCCACTTTAGTTTCATAAAAAACCTGCTGTTAAATCAACGGCAGGTTTTTTATCAATTTAGGATTCTTGCTCCGCATCCTTTATTTTATCTTCCGGCACATAGGACTCATCATACATCACCAGCGCATGGGAGCGGCGGAGCACCGTTTGCTCCAGCAGGGTGCCTGTCGCGGCGTCGGTCGTGCGGCGCTCCACAACATTGTTGCGATAAAGCCCGTCCGGCTCCCGTGTAAAAAAGCTCTGGGTTTCCACGATATGAAAACGGTACGGCAGGGGGTTCACCGCCCGAATCTCGCCGCACAGATGGGTTTCCGTCGTCCATACCCTGATCTGAAACGTGTTTTTTGTGTCGTTGCGCAGGCGGTAATCCAGGTTGTTATATTGGATCGAGGTGCCGCTGCCAAACGGCACCTGCCGCCCAAAATCGGGGAAGAGGTCATATCCGTCGTGGTGGTGGTGCTCGGTGACGGTCAGGGGGCTGTGCAGCGCCAGCCAGTGCAGCAGGTTCGTGAACTGGCACATGCCGCCGCCAACGCCTTCGCCCGTTTGCCCCTGCTTGAGCGTGAGCCCCGGCAGATAGCCTTTTTTTGCGGAGCAGGAGCCCACCATCGCCCAAAACGAAAATGTCTCGCCCGGGCGCAGGAGCACGCCGCTGATCTTCGGCGCGGCGGTGCTCAGGTTCTGCGCCTTGTTGTTTTGCAGGCGCATGTCCACAGTGCCAAGCTGCCGCCGGATGAGCGATTTGTGGCTGTAGAGCAGCGCGGGCAGCGGCTGCGGCTCGATGGTTTTTGCAATGCGCTCGCGGCTGAAGAGATTTTGCAGGCTCCGCACCGTGCGCACCTTCCACCGGGAAATCCGATACGCCAGTGGGCCATATTCACAAAAGAGCTTGCGCGGCATAACAATACCTCATAAAAATAATCAAGTTCAAAATAATCGGCTCTCAGCATATCACAAACAAGAGCGAAAGTCAATTGTTATTCGCTCACAGCTTTCGCGCGCTAAATTCCAGGCAATCTCTTGTAAAACATTTGACTTGCGGCGCGCACCGTGGTATACTATATATAAAGAAACGCTCAACAAAAGAAAGGGGTGTTCGCGATGGAAATGGAACTGTTGGCCGCGCGTCCGCACAAGCGGATTTATCGGCGGGGCAACGAGTTGGTCAAGCTGTTTGAGGCGCAGGTTCCGGCGGCGGATGTGCTGGAGGAGGCGCTGAACCAGGAGCTGGCGATGGAGGCGGGGCTGCCCGTGCCCAAGCTCTTTGAGGTGACAAAAATCGACGACCTGTGGGCAGTCATTTCGGAATTCATCCCCGGGGGAACGCTGCAGCAGCACATGGAGCGGCAGCCCGAACGGCAGCAGGAATTCCTGGATTTGTTTGTGCGGCTGCAAATGCGGGTGCACGCGGCGGGGGCACCCCGGATGCAGCGCAAAACCGACCGCCTGCACCGGAATATCTCGGCAAGCGGTTTGAGCGCCACCACCCGCTATGAGCTGCACGTGAACCTGGACAACATGCCCGGGCACCAAAAGGTGTGCCATGGGGACTTTGTGCCGTCCAATATCATCTTAAAAGAAGGCACGTCCGAAGAAGCATATATTCTTGATTGGGCGCACGTGACACAGGGCAACGCCTCGGCAGACGCCGCCATCACCTATCTTTCCCTGCTGAAGCTGGAGGACAAGCAAACGGCAGAGGAATATCTTGCGCTTTACTGCGAACGCAGCGACACCGCGCGGCAATACATTGAAAAATGGATTCCGATTATCGCGGGTTCGCATTTGGCCTATTGCAAACCGGAAGACCGGGCGTTTTACGCGGCATTTTGTGAATCAAGGGGGTGATAACATGACGCATCCAAACTGGCGTTGCTTTGTTCCGGACGAGTGGTGCGGCCGCATCAATGTCAGGGATTTTGTCATGCGCAACTATACCCCTTACGACGGGGATGAACGCTTTCTTTCAACAGCGACAGAGCGCACACAGGCGCTGTGGGAACAGACCAAAGCGCTGCTGACAAAAGAACGTGAAGCCGGCGGCGTGCTGGATATCGACACCGAAACCATCTCCGGCGTGGATGCCTACCCACCGGGGTATATTGACAAAGAGCTTGAGCTGATTGTCGGCCTGCAGACGGACGCGCCGCTCAAGCGCGCCATTTTGCCCAACGGCGGCCTGCGGATGGTGCAAACCTCGCTGGATGCCTATGGCAGAGAGATGCCTGCGCATGTGAAGGAAGTGTATCACCACCGGAAAACCCACAACGACGGCGTGTTCGATGGCTATACCGATGAAATGCGGGCGGCGCGGAGAAACGGCGTCATCACAGGCCTGCCGGATGCCTATGGGCGCGGGCGCATCATCGGGGACTACCGGCGGACGGCGCTTTACGGCGTGGATTTCCTCATGGAGCAGAAAAAAATCGCCCGCGAAAACTGCTTTGCCGGCGCGTTTGACGAAGTCCTCATCCGTGCGCGGGAGGAACTCAGCGAGCAGATTAGAGCTTTGCAGAGTTTGAAGCGTATGGCGGCAAGCTACGGCTGCGACATTTCCCAGCCTGCGGGGAATTTGCGCGAAGCCATTCAGTGGGTTTATTTTGCGTATCTCGCGGCGGTCAAGGATCAAAACGGCGCCGCCATGAGCCTGGGGCGGGTATCGACTTTTTTGGATATCTATGCCCAGCGGGATTTTGACGAAGGCACGCTGGACGAAGCGGGCGCACAGGAATTGTTTGACCAGTTCGTGCTCAAGCTGCGCATTGTGCGGTTTTTGCGCACCCCGGCCTACGACGCGCTGTTTTCCGGCGACCCCACCTGGGTCACGGAATCCCTTGCGGGCATCGGCACCAACGGGCAGCACATGGTGACAAAATCCACCTTCCGCTTTTTGCATACGCTCGAAACCCTGGGGCCCGCGCCTGAGCCCAACATGACCGTGCTCTGGAGCCCGCGCCTGCCAAGGGGCTTCAAAAATTACGCGGCGAAACTCTCGTGCGATACGTCGTCGATTCAATACGAAAACGACGAAACCATGCGCGAGCGCTACGGCGACGACTACGGCATTGCCTGCTGCGTTTCGCCCATGCGCATCGGCAAGCAGATGCAGTTTTTTGGCGCGCGGGCAAACCTCGCAAAGGCGCTGCTCTATGCCATCAACGGCGGCGTAGACGAAATTACAGGCGAGCAGGTGGGGCCGCCCCTGCGCCCGATTTCCTCCGAAATTCTGGACTATGACGAGGTGCGTGAGCGGTTTTCATTTGTATGCGAATGGCTGAGCGGCCTCTATGTCAACATGCTGAACATCATCCATTATATGCACGACAAATATTGCTACGAAAGCCTGCAAATGGCGCTGCACGATGAAGAAATCGTGCGCACCATGGCATGCGGACTGGCGGGGCTGAGCGTCGTTGTGGATTCCTTGGCGGCGATTAAATATGCAAACGTGCGCCCCATCCGCAACGAAAACGGGCTGGCGGTCGACTACGAAATCGAGGGAACATACCCGGCCTTCGGCAATCACGACCCGCGTTCTGATTCGCTGGCGCAAGATATCGTGACCCGCTTTATGCGCCGCCTGCGCAACCAAAAAACCTACCGGAACGCGATCCCCACGATGTCGATTTTGACGATCACGTCCAACGTGGTGTACGGCAAAAAAACGGGCTCCACGCCGGACGGGCGCAAGGCGGGCGAAGCCTTTGCCCCCGGTGCGAACCCCATGAGCGGGCGCGACGCCTGCGGCCCCGTGGCGAGCATGGCGTCCGTTGCGAGCCTGCCGTTTGGCGACAGCGAGGATGGCATTTCCTACACCTTCAGCATCATCCCGAAGGCACTGGGCAAAACGCCGGAGCAGCGTGTGCTCAACCTGACGCAGCTGCTCGACGGCTACATCACCGAGGGCGGGCACCACGTGAACGTGAACGTGCTCGACCGGGAAAAGCTGATGGACGCCATGGAGCACCCGGAGCTGTATCCGCAGCTGACCATCCGGGTTTCCGGCTACGCGGTGAACTTCATCAAGCTCACCCGCGAGCAGCAGATGGACGTGATCGGGCGCACGTTCCATACGTTTATATAAATGAGAAATGAGAATGCAAAAATTTTTCTTGCATTTTTTTGCGGACTGTGTTATAATGATTCGGTTAGTGCAACTTTTGTTCCTCTAGTGGGCAAATGCCCGTCAAGAACGATCGAATATATATCAAAGGATGAACACCATGAACCAGGCGAGAGTAGAACAGCTCATTGATCTGAACCCGAACTGTGCCTATGCGGCATTGCTGCGCACATCAAAGGATTGCGTGAAAGAAAACCCGCCGGAACTCCCCATCGGCGCAACCGTGCGCGTGCATGTGAAAATCCGCGAAGGCGAACGCGAGCGCGTGCAGGTGTTTGAAGGCACGCTGATTGCCCGTAAGGGCTCCGGGATTGCCGAAACATTTACGGTGCGCCGCATTTCCTACGGTGTTGGCGTGGAGCGCGTGTTCCCGCTGCATTCCCCAAACGTGGTGAAGCTGGAAGTCGTGCGTTTGGGCCGTGTGCGCCGGGCGAAGCTCTATTATCTGCGCGGCAGAGTGGGCAAGGCCGCCAAGGTGCCGCAGAAGCTCAAGTAAGATTTTTAAAAATCAAACGCTGCCAAAGCAAAGGAGTTAGGGAACATCCCCTAACTCCTGATTTGGCTTAATTGAGGGGTTGCCATGCAAAACGAACTGGTAAAAAACGAAAAATCAAACGTGGTGTCCGTCGTCTTTTCGTTTGCGGATGTGATTGCCACGGCCTTCATTTTGCTGCTGATGGTGTTCACATTTGCGGTGCGCACCTCTTGGGTCATCGGCGATTCCATGAATCCAACGCTCCATAACGGCCAGTTTCTTCTGATCACGGCCATGCCCCGCGAGCTGAAGCACGGCGATATCGTGGTGATCTCCGACACCGGCCACAACTTGCCGCAGCAGCACCCCATTGTCAAGCGGGTGATTGGTCTCCCGGGCGATACCATCAATATTGACTTCATGTCGGGTGTCGTGTACCGCAACGGCAAAGCCTTGAACGAATCCTACACGGCGATGCCGACCTATTCCACCCGCTATCTCGGCGGGAACACGAAATTCCCCTGCGTTGTGCCGGAGGGCCGCTGCTTTATCATGGGGGATAACCGCGGCAATTCGGCCGACAGCCGTGCGCAGCAGGTTGGCATGGTGGACCAGCGGGATGTGCTGGGTGTCCGCGTTGGGAACAATAAAGCTGAAAAATAATATGATTATACTATAGAGGGGTACAGGTATGGAGACTCCATTGGTCAAACCCCGCGTCAGGCAGTCGAAATTGATCAAAGGCTGCTATGAGCAGGCGGAGAATTTGGTTTCCGCCATGGTTGCGATTGCGGTGATATTTTTGTTTTTGGCGCGCGTTGCCGGTGTGCATGGAGACTCCATGCTGCCGACTCTGCACGAGAAGGATTGGCTGGTGGTCACCTCCTTTCCGACGCAGCCCGAACGGGGGCAGATTGTCATCATCTCCCCGCGCGTCAACGCCCACCATGCGCCGCTGGTGAAGCGGGTGATTGCGGTGGGCGGCGATGAGGTGGATCTGCGCGGCGGCGGGGTGTATGTCAACGGCAATTTGCAGGAAGAACTCTATCTGCCGGAGGGAACCGACACAGAGCCCGCCCCATGGCACCAAAGCGGCGAACTGGTCTACCCGGCGGTTGTGCCGGAAGGCAGCTTGTTTGTGATGGGGGATAATCGCGGCGCTTCGTCAGACAGCCGCTTTGAGGCGGTCGGCTTTGTCAGCGAGCACGATATCTTCGGCAGGGTGTTGTTCCGCGCCATGCCGTTTCGTTCCAAAGAAACAGGCGAATTGACGATGAGGGTGAAGTAATTCTCCCTCATCTTGTTTTAGAAAAATATTTCTGCGTTCTTATTTTTTAGTTCATTTATATCATCTGGAAAGGACTTCTTATGCCAGCCCAAACCCCGCATTGGTTCCCCGGCCACATGGCGCGCACACGGCGGCTGATTCAGGAAAGCCTGCCGCTGGTGGATGCCGTGGTGGAGCTGCGCGACGCCCGTGCGCCGGAAAGCAGCCGCAACCCGGAGCTTTCGGAAATCATCGGCAAAAAGCCGCGCATTGTGCTGCTCAACAAGTGTGATTTGGCCGACCCCGACGCCACCGCGCGCTTTGCCCGGCAGCTGCCCAACACCCTTGCGGTGGATTGCCGCTCGGGCAAGGGGCTGGGCCGCCTTGTGCCGATGATCCGCGACTGCCTGGCGCATGTGATACAGGCAAATGAGGCCAAGGGGATGAAAAACCGCCCCCTGCGGCTGATGGTGGTGGGCATCCCGAACGTGGGCAAGTCATCGTTTATCAACCGGCTGGCGGGGCGTGGCCGTGCGGAAACCGCCGACAAGCCGGGCGTCACCCGCCGCAACCAGTGGTATGTCATCGGCCAAACCGGCGGCATCAAGATTGAATTGCTGGATACCCCCGGCGTGCTCTGGCCCAAATTTGAGGACCCCGCCGTGGGCGAAAAGCTGGCGTTTTTGGGCAGCATCAAGGATGAAATCACGGATATCGAGACATTGGCGCTGCGTTTGATCGACGTTTTGCGCGAGCACTACCCGGCGCGGCTGCAGGAGCGGTATCAATTGCCGGATATCACGGGTGAACCGTGGGAAATTCTGGAGCGGCTGGCGCGCGCGCGCGGGATGCTGCTCCCCGGCAACGAGGCGGATACCCACCGCGCGGCAGCGGTTTTGCTGGACGAATTGCGCGCGGGAAAGCTTGGGAAGATTACACTGGACTAAAGCGAAACAATGAAAAATTGCTGTCAGGCAAGTGCTTGACGGCAATTTTTGTCATCGTTTTATCCAGTTACTGTATTGAAATGGCAAATTATTCTGCAAGAAGGGGGCGCGCACTTTGCAAAAATAATTGCGGTTCAAACATGAGTATGCAGGAATAAATATTGTTCTAATTACGACTTTACTGCTTTAGCTGTGGAAAACTCGGTGGAAAAAGAGCAAAACTTTGATATATAAGCAGTTTGAGGCTGTAAAGCCCTTCCCCTTTCATGTCTTTTTTGGGGCGTGAGTTTGTTCAGGTGTTTCCAAAATATTCATTGGTTATGCATAAATCATGCAGGCAAGCTTGCAGGAACGGTTGCATCAAACAGCCGGCCGCCGATGATCACCGCGCGCAGCGACCAGTCGTGCTCCAGCAGGAGAAAATCCGCCGCTTTGCCGGGCGCGATGCTGCCGATTTCGTGCGCTTTTCCGATCACTTGTGCGGGGTTGATTGTGACGCTTTTTAGCGCGGTGCGTTCATCAATGCCCCAATGCAGGAGGTTGCGGAATTCCTCATACAGGCTGCACGAGCTGCCCGCGAGGGTGGTTTCATCAACATAGACGGCGTTATTTTTGCGATGATATGCGGTGCCGCCCAGCTGATAGCGGCCCTCGGGCAGGCCTGCAGCGGCGGCGGAATCGCTGACTACAACGGCGCGGTCCTCGCCCAGCAGGCGCATGGCAAGGCGCACGGCGGCAGGGTGCAGGTGCACGCCGTCTGCAATGAGCTCGGCGGTAATTGCGGGGGCATCCAGCACAGCGCCCGCGGCGCCCGGCGCCCGGTGGTGCAGCGGCGGCATGGCGCAAAACAGGCTGGCGGCATGCGAAATGCCCGCTTCCATTGCTGCAGCGGCTTCCTCATACGAGGCCTCCGTGTGCCCCATGGCAACCCGGCAAAAGGGCGCTGCCTGCTGTGCAAAATCCAGTGCGCCGGGGAGTTCGGGCGCCAAATTCACGATAGAAATGGGTGCTGTGCCCCGCAGGCGGTGGAATTCCTCCAGCGAGGGCCAGCGGGTATGGCGCGGGTTTTGCGCACCGCAGTTTGCCTGCGAAATAAACGGGCCTTCCAGGTGCAAGCCGTGCATGCGTGCGCCGCGCTCATGTCCCATGAACTCTGCAACCGCGCGTGCGCTTTGCTCCAATAATTCGGGCGGCATGGCGGCAATGGTGGGGCAAAACGAGGTGACGCCCTTGCTAGCGAGGGTGAGCGAAATCGCGTGCAGAGATTCCCGCGAGGCATCGGCAACATCCCGCCCAAGCGCCCCATGGATGTGGATATCCACAAAGCCGGGCACCAGCCGTGCGCCGTGCGCATCGAGGCATTCAGCGAGCGGTTCATCGAGGTGCTCGCCCATGGCGGCGATGTGCCCTTGCCGCACGGCAACATCCCCCGCGAACGGGCGGAAGTCTTCGCCATAGACCAGCGCGTTGCGAATGAGCATAAAAAATCCCCCAACCATGTTGTTCCTTCCATTTATATGGAGGTTGGTTGGGGGATATTAATAAACGCGTGGATTTTACCCTACGAAACCAGCACCACCGGCAGCACGAGGGGGCTGCGCTTGGTGCGCTCGTACATCAGACGTGAAACTTCCTCACGTAGCTTGCCGCGCAGGGTGTTCCAATCGCCGCGGCTGCGGGCGGGCAATTCTTCTATGATGCGGACGACCAAATCGTGCGCGTCCTGCAGCAAATCTTCGGATTCCTTGACATACACAAAGCCCTTGGAATAAATCTCCGGGCCGGAAACCATCTCGCCGGTGACCTGATCCATGCCGACGGAAACGATGACCATGCCCTCCTGCGCAAGGTGTTTGCGGTCGCGCAGCACGGCGGAGCCAACATCGCCCACGCCGTAGCCGTCAACATAGACGGAGCCCGCTGGCACGGTTTCGCCCACCTTGAGGGCGTCGCTGGTCAGTTCCAGCTGAATGCCGTTATCCGCGATGAGGATGTTGTTGGGATCCATGCCCATGCTCATGGCGAGGTTTGCGTGCTTGGTGAGGTGCTTTTGCTCGCCGTGCACGGGGATGAAATATTTTGGCCGGGTGAGGCCGAGCATGATTTTGAGTTCCTCCTGGCAGGCGTGGCCGGAGACGTGTACATCGTACATCGACTCATACACCACCTGCGCGCCCAGCTTGAGCAGCTCGTTGATGACGCGGCCCACGGTTTTTTCGTTGCCGGGGATGGGCGTGGCGGAGATGATCACGCAGTCGCGGGAGGTGATATCCACCTTGCGGTGATCGGAAAACGCCATGCGGGTCAAGGCGCTCATGGGTTCGCCCTGGCTGCCTGTGGTGATGATCACCATCTGCTCCTGCGGGTAGCGGTTGATCATGTCGGCAGTGATGAGCACCCCGGGCGGGATGTGTAGATACCCAAGCTCGGTGCCCACGTTGACCATGTTCTCGAGGCTGCGGCCCAGCAGCGCGACCTTGCGGCCCAGCTGCCCGGCAACGTCGATAATCTGCTGTACGCGGTGTATATTGGAGGAGAACGTGGCGACCAAAAGCCGCCGGTTCCCCGCCTGACGGAAGAGGGTTTCGAAGCTCTCGCCCACCTTGCGCTCGCTCATGGTGTAGCCCGGGCGCTCGGCGTTGGTGGAATCCGAAAGCAGCGCCAGCACACCCTTTTTGCCGTAGCGCGAAAGCCGCGCCAGGTCAATCATATCGCCGTCAATCGGTGTGGTGTCGATTTTGAAGTCGCCGGTGTGAATCACCGTGCCAAGCTCGCACGTGATGGCAAATGCCATGGCGTCCGGGATGGAGTGGTTCACGTGGATGGGTTCGATGTGGAACCCGCCCAGCAGGAGGGATTCCCCCGGCTTGATTTCGTGGAGCTGCGCCCGGCCAAGCAGGCGGTGCTCCTTGAGCTTGCCCTTGAGCAAACCGATGGTGAGCTTTGAGGCATACACGGGGATGTTGAGTTTTTTCAGCAGATAGGGGATCGCACCGATGTGATCCTCGTGCCCGTGTGTGACGACCAAGCCCTTGATACTGGCGGCGTTAAGCTCCAGCCAGCTGAAATCGGGGATGATCAAATCGATGCCCGGTGTTTCCGCGTCCGGGAAGGCGAGACCGCAGTCAATCAGAATGCGCTCGCCCTTATATTCGTAGCAGGTGAGGTTTTTGCCCACCTCGTTGAGTCCGCCCAAAAACGCAATGCGCAGCGGATGCTCCGCCTTTTTTTTGCGCGGCTGCGGGGGGCTTTTGGGGTGCTGCTGCTGCGCGTTGCCCGGTTTTGCTGTGCTCGCGGCTGCCGCTTTTGCTTTTTTGGGTTTGGGCTGTGCTGTTGGTGCAGCCGCAGCTTGTTTGGATTGTTGCCTGGCTTTTGCAGCGCCTGCCTTTGCAGCGCCGTCCTGCCGCCACACACCGGTGCGCGGCGCGCCCTGTTTTTGGCCGCCGGATTCTTGACCTTGATAAGGCCGCTTACCCCGGACAGAAGCGTCCAGGATTTCTTTTTTTTCTTCTGACAATGAAATGCTCCTTTTCTCTGTTACACATATTGCACATGTTAGCCATAACTCATTTACCCAACCCACACCGGAAATCCCCCTGGCAACGGGAACCCGCGCAAGCTGTTTTGATTATGTAATATGTGGTTTTATTTATTTTATGTTTATCGTTATGGAAGCCACGCACACTTCCACACCATACAAAAATTAATAGAATTATATTATACACGAAACTTTTCTCTTTGTCAAGGTTTTTATTGCAAAAGAAGCAAACTTGTGATAAAATGGGAAGAACAGACTAGATAACTGGGAGGAACAAGGCGTTGAAAAACCTGCTGGACCAACATGTCCATAGCGATAATTCCTTTGACGGGCACCATTCCGTGGTGTTCCTTTGCGAGACTGCCGTGGAGCGCGGCCTGCGCGGGGTTTCGTTCACCGACCACGTGGAGATGGATTTCTTCCGCGAAAAACAGTTTGACCGCACCGCAAAGCAATCGTTTTTTGAGGTGGTCAAGGGGCGCTCGGCGTTCCGCGGCCGGCTGATTGTGTGCGCGGGAGTGGAGCTCGGGCAGCCCACCTACAACCTGCCGGAATCCGAAGAACTCCTCCAACAATATTCTTATGACATTGTGATCGGTTCTATTCATAATCTGCGTGAAAAATTAGATTTTGCTCTTATTGATTATGCGGAATTAAGCGACGAAGAAATCGCGGCGATGCTGCGGGAATACTTTGACGAAGTGCTTGCACTGGTCAACTGGGGGAAATTTGACACGCTGGCGCATCTCACCTATCCGCTGCGGTATATCTGCGGGGAGCATGGCCGCACGGTGCGCATGGAGGAGTATCAAGAGCAGGTGGACGAAGTTTTGAAGGCGCTGGTGCGCCAAAATATCTCGCTGGAAATCAACGCGTCGGGTCTGCGGCAAAAAATCAAAGAAACGATGCCGGGGGAAGCAATCCTGCGGCGCTATCAAAAGCTTGGCGGCGAGAAAATCACCATTGGTTCCGATGCACATTACGTTGAGCACCTGGGCGCGGGCCTTGCCGAGGGCATGGCGCTTGCGCTGCGCTGCGGGTTCACGCACATGCAGCTGTATCAGAACCGGGAAGCGGTGCCAATTAAATTGAATTGAGAACGAAACAATGCGGAAAATATATAAGGCCTACGCAAAACTGAATCTGCACCTGGACGTGACAGGGCTGCGGCCCGAGCCGCAGCTCGTGGGCTATCACAGCGTGGCGATGCTCATGCAGTCGGTGGATTTGGCGGACATCGTGACGGTGGAATCCGTGCGGGGGCCGGGCATAGAAATCCGCTGCAATTTGGCGTATATCCCAAAGAACAAGAGCAATATTGCGTGGAAGGCGGCGGAGGCTTTTTTTGCGGAGATACACACCCAAAATATGCCAGGTATATGCATTACATTAGAAAAGAAGATACCCTCCGGGGCGGGCATGGCGGGCGGCAGCGCGGACGCGGCGGCCGTACTTGCGGCGCTGCGGGAGATGTACGCGCCGGAAATGACGGACG
>JGI994J12354_10003075_pt1 | contig 15812 bp, 17 predicted proteins | sample IntmicLarv3ML3BL_FD_12354 | JGI IMG/M metagenome (IMG submission 12354) | reverse complement strand
ATAACCCTGCGTGAAAGATCCGCAACAGTCCAAAGCCTTCTTCTCTGCATCGGGGCCTTTGTGGGTCTTGTAGCAGTTCAGACATTGCCATCTCAATTCGGGGGCTTTCTCTTTTGCCATCGAAAACCCTATTGGCAATTCCGTTAATAAATTTTGGGAAGATATCGGGTCGTGAAAAACAAATTTTTCGTGTTTGTTTCATCTGTTCGTGACATGATTTCGTCATCGTTCGACATAGTAATTTGTCCAGACGATGTATGACATGTCCGAAAATAAATAAAAAAGTCGTTATAAAATGCGATTAGCCAAGCAACAGTTATATACTTTTCCATCCATTGGGGAAAATCTTATGAACAGAATTAAGGTCATCAATGAGCCTTCTGAACTGGTACCGATGCTCAGATCAGTCGACACCCCCGTAAAGCGGGATGTATTAAAGGAAGTGACCTTGGAATGGAAGACCGCCGACGACATCGAGAAGAAATTCGGCCCCGAAGGCAGGGACGCGATAATCTTCTTCGAAAAAATGAAGTTGGTTGAGACGCGTTGGCTTTCCGTGAACGGCGGCTATCCCGAAAAATCTTATCACACCTATTACAGCTCTTTTAACATCAATGCCCAATGGCCGGTCTATGAGATCAGCGACGTATTGGCAGCGGCAATGATGAACGAATCCGAATACGGCGAAATCGAGACGAAAATACTTGCCGAGGTCGGCAAAGCCGGAAGATTCTCCGGCGATGTTGCCGAATCGTTGGGACTCTCATCCACCATGCTCAAAAGTCTGGTCAGAAGATCCGTGAAAATGGATTACAGGGGACACAGGATAGAACCGATCAGAGAAGAGTAAGATGCCGGAGATTTGGATCCTCAGAATAGGTCACCGCCCTCAGAGAGATAAAAGGGTTACCACACACGTCGCGCTTTCCGCCAGGGCGCTGGGTGCGACGGGAATATTGATTGATACCGCGGATCCAGTCCTGGAAGAGAATATCAAAAGTGTTGTGGACAGATTCGGCGGCAACTTTTCCATCAGGACCGGCGTTGAATGGAAGAAGGAACTTAAGAACTTCCCCGGAACGGTTATCCATCTGACGATGTACGGCCAGAGGGTGGATGAAGCGTTGCCTCTTGTCCCCGCAGACAAGGACATGATGATCGTTGTCGGTGCGGAAAAGGTTCCCTTCGACGCCTACAAGAACTCTGACCTGAACATCTCGGTAGGAAACCAACCACATTCGGAGATAGCCGCACTGGCTATATTCCTTGACAGATATACGGGTGGCAAAAGCCTGTATGCGGATCGAAACGGTCAAATGACCGTTATACCTAACGAGCGGGGGAAAACAGTTGTTGAACGGGATACCTGACGAGACCGAATGCATCAGACTGCTGCACAAGACCGGCTGCAGTCACAGAGTGGTCGTACACTGCTGCACCGTAAGGGCCGTCGCCGAGGAAATGCTGAACGGCATCGAAGGTGCCGACAGCCGTCTGGTAATTGCGGGAGCCTTACTTCACGACATCGGAAGGTCGACGGACAACACCATTACGCACGCCATGATCGGTGCCCGCATGGTCAAAGAACTGGGATTATCCAGAGAGCTTCAGGAGATCGTGAAGAAACATACCGGTGCCGGATTGGATGACAACGATATCAGGGATTACGATCTTCCCGTCGATGATTACATCCCGAGAACCCTGGAAGAAAAGATCGTCGCTCACGCAGATAACCTGGTAAGCGGGAACCGCGTCGTGAGTCATCATCACGCGGCAGACAAATTACGTTCCTACGGCGCCGAATCCGGAGCGGACCGCATAGAGAAACTGCATTGGGAACTTTCCAAACTTTACGGAATGGATCTGGACGTAATGCCGGACATCATCGGCGAATACCCCAAATTAAAGGGTACATCACGCTGAATCTGCCTTTATCCTCTCGTCCGGAAACCGGTTGAGGATTATCACATCACCGATACTCTGAACCCATCTGAACGGGATGCTTATTGAGACCGTCTCATCCACAAGGTATGGATTGGCATCCGACACGAACAACCCTTCGACTCTCATTTGGGGTATGTTCAGTATTACTTCATCCACGATCCCCACGAATATCCCCTTAGGAGTGTATATCTCGAGATCCTTAATTTTGCTGATATTTTCGTTCATGACCAAACACTATGTTGGCTCTAAACTTATTTAACCATTTATAATAATGTCTGGACCCGTGGTATCGTGGTAACAGAACTTACAGACAGCACATTTGATGCATTCATTGATAAAAACAAGATAGTTATTGTGGATTGTTGGGCGCCGTGGTGCGGACCCTGCAGAAGAATGATTCCAGTCATGGAAGAACTCTCGGCGGAGATCGGAGATAAGGTCGGTGTCGCGAAACTCGACGTTGACAACAATCAGGCTGTCTCGATACGTTTCGGCATAAGAGTTATTCCCACTGTTCTGATATTCAAGGATAAAGTACTTGTGGACACGCTTGTCGGACTCCGAAGCAAACAGGAATTCATTGATTATATCAAGGATCTCTGAGTATGATCGTGGACGTTGCGATAATAGGTTCGGGTCCTGCCGGCATACAGTCCGCCATTCATTCGGCAAGAAAGAAGGCCAAGACCGTTATCATCGGGAAAAAGGCCAACAGTGCACTTGCCGGCGCCCACGTCGAGAACTATTTCGGTATCGAAGGTACCGCGCACGGAATGAATCTGCTGAATATAGGTCTTGAACAGGCAAGGTCCTTCGGATGCGAAGTGATCGAACAGAACGTACTGGCCGCATATGAGAAAGACGGCCTCTTCGTCATTTCCACGGAATCGGGTAAAGAGATCGCCGCAAAGTCGGTGATATTGGCGACCGGCATCCAAAGGATGAAACTCAACGTACCGGGAGAAAAGGAATTCTTGGGAAAAGGAGTGAGCTATTGTGCCTCCTGCGACTGCAATTTTTTCAAGGGCGTACCTGTAGCGGTTGTCGGTAATGAATCCGAAGCCGCGATCTCTGCGGCCCTAATGACCCAGTATGCCTCAAAGGTCTATTGGATCACCGATCGGACGGATGCCGATCCGATGCTCGTTGATAAAGCAAAAGATTCCGGAGCGGAGATCGTTGCTTCGTTCCCTTCCGAGATCAAGGGTGCCGCCGATGTCGCATCGGTCGTACTCAAGAACGGACAAGAAATAACAGTGAACGGAGTGTTCATCGAATTGGGCGGCCGTTCCTCCGCGGATCTTGCAATGGACCTCGGAGTGATGCCTGAAATTGATGATACCGTCCGTGTCAACCCTTCGTGCGAAACGACTGTCAAAGGAGTCTACGCCTGCGGTGACCTGACCGGGAAGCCTTGGCAGATCGCCAAAGCCGTTGGACAGGGAGCCATCGCGGGAGAGAACGCCGCCAACTACTCAAAGGCGGTAAAATGACCGTTGACGACCTCATCGCAAGCATGCTGAGAGAAGAGGGAGGATTTCAGAAAGCCTTCAGGAATATCCTTGATGAAGAGCTGGAGATGACCCTAAGCGAGTTCTGTTCCGTCTCCGGGATCTCTCAGAGCACGATGTACAAGATACTCGAGGAAAGAAGAGAACCGAATCTGAGGACCATTCGGCAGATAATAAGAGCATTAAAGGTCATTTACCGTGCCGACAGTACCAATTTCGTTGCCGTTATCGCTTCTTCCACGTTCATGGAGTCTCTTCCGAAGACCATAGAAACGGACGGACGGGTCCTTAACATCAGAGAATACACCATATCCAACGTCGAAGACGCCATAATAGCTGCCGTGCGTGCGGAAAGGGACGGTGCGGTCGGTATCGTCTGCGCACCCATCATCGCGCTCACCGTGGAAAAGGTAATAAAGATACCTGTTTCACCCGTCATGCCTCTGGGCAGCGTACTCAAAGCTTTGGATGTCATAAAAGGTTTTATCTGAAAAAGTTAAAATATCAGCTTAACTTTTATCCGCCTATTGCGGAGATATAATTTTGTTTGAACTTCAGGTTGTAAGCAACACCCCTATGAATGCCGTCAACGATATCCATGTTGTTGCGGAGACGCTTTTGGTGCAGATCGGATACATCCCGAAAGGTTATGACCCGAAAACATCCGCGGTCGGGGTCAGAGACAGTGTGCCGTACAGACTCTTCATGGAATTTTTCATGAAGAACACCAGCAAAGCCTGGGCCGTGGAGGAATTAGCGGCTCTTCTGGAGACCACTAAACCGACGATATACCGTCATATCAACAAACTGAAATCCATGGATCTTCTGGAAAGTGTTGATGTGGACTTCGACGGAGTGTCCAGAAAAGGATACCGGATAAGATACGGAGATCTTTCCAAAGCCTGGAGTTTCACAGAGGCCAATGTGAATATGGCCATGGAAAATTACAAACGAACCGTTTCTCACTTCCAATCACTCATGAGAGCGGAGAACGAATGACCCGGACAGAACCGGATATCGACGGATTTTGCTCCCGAATAATCGCGGGTGTGAAAAACGGAGACATAACGAGCCGCGAACAGCTTCAGAAAGTGAAGGTCAGCCTCTGCTCGGAATTTGGTCTGGGAGATGTTCCTCCGAATTCCAAGATCCTCGAAAAAGTATCTCCGGAAGATCGCCGTTTATTGGAACCATTCCTTATCAAAAAGCCTATGAGGACCATGAGCGGCGTTGCCGTTGTAGCGGTCATGACCTCCCCTCATCCCTGTCCTCACGGCAAATGCTCATATTGTCCGGGAGGAGTTGATAATGGCTCCCCTCAATCCTACACGGGGAAAGAACCCGCCGCAAGAAGAGGAGAAAGGAACGAGTTCGATCCGTACAAGCAGGTAAGGGACAGGATAGAACAGCTTACTGCGATCGGACACAAGACCGACAAGATCGATCTGATCATCATGGGCGGGACCTTTACCTCAAGGGACGTGGAATATCAAGAATGGTTTGTCCGCAGATGCCTTGATTCCATGAATCTTGCAGAATCGTCAAGTCTTGACGACGCAAAGAAAAAGAACGAGACCGCGGAACATCGGTGCATAGGTCTGACCGTGGAGACCAGGCCCGATGTGTTCACAGACGAACAAATAGAACTGGCTATGCGCCTCGGAGCCACACGTGTGGAATTGGGCGTGCAGATATTGGATGATGAGATACTTTGCGGAGTAGACAGAGGACACGGGACCGATGCCGTGAAGGTTGCTACCAAAGCCTGCAAAGATCACGGATTGAAGGTCTGTTATCATCTTATGCCTGGTCTGCCGGGGTCTACTCCGGAGAACGATCTCAAGTGTTTCAGAAAAATATTCGATGATCCGTCATTCCGCCCGGATATGTTGAAATTTTATCCCGCACTCGTCATATCCGGGACAAAACTGTGCGAGATGTGGGAGAACGGAGAGTACATCCCGTATGATGTTGACACCGCGGTCGATCTTCTGTCCGATATGAAAGAACTTGTTCCTGAATATGTAAGGATCCAGAGGATACAGCGAGATATCCCCGCACCGCAGATAACCGCAGGCATACTGAACAGCAACATCCGCCAGCTCGTGGAAAGGAACATGGAATCCAGAGGGACAAAGTGCAGATGTATCAGATGCAGAGAGGTCGGCCATACCGACACCGTGTTCTCCGATCCGGGCAGTGTAATGATGAAGGATCTGGAATATGAAGCAAGCGGCGGCATGGAAAGGTTCATTTCCCTCGAATACGAGGATTCTCTGATAGGATATGCAAGATTGCGTACCGATGACGGAAAGATCGCCACGGTAAGAGAATTGAAGGTCTTCGGAAAGATCGCGGCCATCGGCAAAGAAGGAGAAGATTGGCAGCACAGAGGATTCGGAAAGGAACTGCTGGCTGAAACAGAACGCGTAGCACGTTCCGAAGGAAAGGAATTCATGAGGGTCACCAGCGGGATCGGCGTCAGGAAATATTACGAATCCCAGGGTTACGAATTAAAAGACCCATACATGGTGAAACAGCTCAGTTGATGATGATCCTGTCGCCCTCTATCCTTATCCTGTCCGTCTCGACGACCGCCCTGCCCTTTTCATCTACCTTGTGAGGAAAACCTATCACGTTCCCTGCGGTCGATATTATCAGATACTTTATCGAACCGTCATCGGTATCGACAACCACATCCTCCAGTATCCCGACCTTTTTTCCTGTAATGGTTTCAACTTCCTTCCCTGCAAGCTCTTTGAAAAATAATTTTCCGGTCATATCATCACCCATAGAACGGCGTATCGTCCCATCCCGTACGTCTTTTTCGTATCTCTTTGCCCATCGCGGCGTAATTCTCGAAGGTTGCTTCATCGACGGACGGTTTGAATTGTTCCAATGCCGAAATGAAATCCTCGTGACGAACATGCGTGGCGGAATTGTCCTTGCGGTACGCCATGAGTCCGGCCTCCCTGCAAAGTGCGGCGATATCCGCACCCACGAATCCGTCGGTCAGTACTGCCAATGCGTTGACATCCACATCTTTCAGCGGCATTTTTCTTGTGTGCACCTTTAGGATACTCATCCGTGCATCCGCATCCGGTTTTCCGACCAATATCATACGGTCTATCCTCCCCGGCCTAAGCAGTGCCGGGTCCAGCATATCGGGGCGGTTCGTTGCCGCCATTATCATGACTCTGCTCATGCTTTCCACTCCGTCCATTGCGGTCAGAAGCTGAGCCACCACTCTTTCCCATGCCTGAGAATCTCCGTTCCCGCGTCTCGGAGCGATGGAATCAATCTCGTCGAAGAAAATGATGCACGGGGACATTTGCTTGGCCTTTTTGAATATCTTCCTTATCGCCTCTTCCGTCTCTCCCATCCATTTGCTGGCTATCTCCGGACCGCTGATAGATATGAAATTCGCGCCCGATTCGTTCGCCACCGCCTTTGCTATCAGTGTCTTCCCTGTTCCCGGGGGTCCGTATAACAATACGCCCTTCCCGGGCTCTATCCCGAGTCTTTCGAAAGATTTCTGATCCTCGGTCGGAATGAATACCTCTTCCATCTCCCTCTTTATGGATTCCAGTCCGCCTATGTCGTCCCATGTCACCTTGGGGATCTCGACATAAACCTCCCTCATCCCGCTGGGCTCTATGTCTCCCAGGGCATCGATGAAATCGTTCATGGATACTTTCATTGTCTCGAGTACGGACACCGGTATGGGCTTATCCAGATCCAGTTTTGAGATGTTCTTGCTCAGACATTTCATTGCCGATTCCCTCGCAAGGGATGCCAGGTCCGCTCCGACGAATCCCTGGGTCATTGTTGCGAGTTCGTCAATATTCACATCGTCGCTCAAAGGCATATCCCTTGTATGCACTTCCAGGATGTCTTTCCTCCCGCTGCGGTTCGGCACACCGACCTCTATCTCCCGATCGAATCTTCCCGGTCTTCTGAGTGCTGCATCTATCGAATCCTCTCTGTTGGTTGCTCCGATCACGATCACATCGCCTCTTCCTCCCATACCGTCCATGAGTGTGAGCAGCTGGGCAACGATCCTTCTCTCGACCTCTCCGTTGGCGGAGTCCCTTTTCGGCGCTATCGAATCGATCTCATCCAGGAAGATTATGCTCGGTGCGTTGTTCTTCGCCTCTTCGAATAATTTTCTGAGACTCTCTTCGCTTTGACCGTAATATCTTCCCATTATCTCCGGGCCGCGGACAGCATAGAATGATGCTCCTGCCTCGTTGGCAACGGCTTCCGCGATCAGAGTCTTTCCCGTTCCCGGGGGCCCGTACAAAAGGACGCCCTTCGGTGCCGATATCCCCATCCTGTCGAAGAGCTCGGGATGTTTCAGCGGGAGTTCGATCATTTCCATGATCCTTTTCAATTCATCGTCAAGACCGCCGATATCATCATACGTTGTTTTCCCGGTCCTTACGACTTTGTCCGTTTTCGCCGGTTCATCCTTCAGGATTATCTCCGTGTTCGGCCCGACTATGACCGGACCCGGCGGGGTCGTGTTGTTCACGGTGAAAGTGGAACGATTGCCCATCAGAGCGATGTTCGGTATCATTATGTCCGTTCCTTTTATCAGCGGCCGCTCGAGAAGGCTTTTTCTGAATATCATGTCGGCGCCGTCTTCGAACTTTATCCTTTTTCCGTCGGGTATGTTCGGAGTAAGCACTATCTTCTCGGCCACCTTCGGAAAACTCTTTTTGACCTTGACGGTCTCATTCACGCTGACCCCCACGCTTGTCCTGGTCGGTCCGTCTATCCTGATTACATTTAATCCGTCGTCTTCCTGGTCTCCCTTGAACACCTTGGCCACGGCTGTTCTCTTCCCGGTTATCTCGATGATGTCTCCGAGGTCCAACCCCAAACTCCTCCGGGATGTCGTATCCATTCTAGCTCTGCCATAACCTACATCGGTCTGCCGCTCCAACATCGCGACCTTGAGCTCCAGGGAGTCTTTCATCAGCAAGTCATCGTCTTCAAATTATTTCATACGTTTAGTCCGATCTCCCAATATCAGCTTAATTTTGCGATCTCCGTTCACGTATGCAGAAAAACAAAACAAATAATGCATAGTGGCACATAGGCCAATTAAAAGCCTTAATATAGGTGCGTGCGTTTTTCTTTAATCGTGTCAAGAGCCTTCAAAAAGAGCTCTTTTTAAAAAAACGGAGGTAGAAACAATGAAAATGGCCCGTATACAAAAGGAGCTCACCGCTTGTCTTCAGTGCGGTTACTGCATAAGCGTGTGTGAAGCTCATCAACAGACGCCTTGGGAATCTGTCACCCCCAGAGGCAAGATATATTACCTCAACCAACTCAGCAACGCAGGCGGCGTGGACAAACTCCTGAAGAGGGAAGTTTCGCTCAACCCCTATTTCGTGGATGCCATGTACAAATGTACCGGATGCGGAAACTGCGAGGTCGTGTGTCATGCGAACATCCCGCTGGTGGAATTCTGGGAAACCGTAAGGAAATGGATAGTCGACCAGGGTGAAGGTCCCATGAGCGCACACAAAGGCATGGCCAAGAAAGTGGCGGAATGCCACAACCCGTACGGCGAACCTCACTCCAAGAGAGGAGATTGGTGGCCTGCGGATGTCGAAAGGTCCGAGGTCCCCGAGGTCATATTCTTCGCAGGATGTACCGGATCCTACAGACAGCAAAAGGTTCCTCAGATCGGTGTTCGTGTACTCGACAGGGCCGGAGTCAAAATGAACATTCTCGGAGAGAACGAATGGTGCTGTTCGTCGCCTCTGCTCAGGACCGGAACACACATTGAATCACTCAAATGTGCGGAAAAGGTCGTTGAAGGGGCCGATGCGGTCGGTGCAAAGGACATGGTCATGACCTGTTCGGGTTGTTACAAAACCGTATCTACCGATTTCGGGAAATTCTATGCAAAAACAGGACAGAATGTCTACCACTTCGCTCAGTACGTCGAGAAATTGATCAATGAGAAAAGATTGCCGTTCAATAACGAATTCAAAGCAAAGGTCACATACCACGATCCCTGCCACATGGGCAGACACATGGGCGTGTTCGATGCTCCGAGGAACGTACTCAAGAAGATCAAAGGGATCGAACTCGTCGAGATGGACCGCACAAGAGAGAACTCCAGATGCTGCGGTGCAGGCGGAGGATATAAGAGTCAATATAACGAGCTTGCCGTGAACATCGCCGCGGAAAGGGTAAGGGATGCAGAGGAAACAGGAGCGGAGATTCTCGTTACCTGTTGTCCGTTCTGCGTTGTGAACCTGACGCAAGGCGCCAAGCAAATAAACTCGAAGGTCAAGATCATGGATCTTTCCGAGATCCTGCTTCAGGTCACCGCCCCGGCGGAGGAGAAGACGGAAGCACCCGCAGCCGAGAAGAAGGCCGAAACAAAATCGGTCACCGAAAAGAAGGTCGAAGCTGTTCCCGAACCCAAGGTCGAAGTCGTCGAGAAGAAGACCGAAGTTCCTGTGGTCGAGAAAAAGGTCGAGGCTGTTCCGGAACCTAAGATCGAAGTTGTCGATGATGACAACGATGACGAGCCCATGGATGATATCTGGACGGACAATTCGCCCGAAGCACTTGTCAGAAGGGCGGCGTGGAACAAAGGACTGAGATGCAGGAAAGAATACGGCATACACGCCGTTCCGATAGCTTTCGTTAAATCGAAGGTCGGTGTCTTCATCTTCGAAAAGGGTTCCGTCGACAGAGATGTCAAGGCTGCTCTCGAAGAGGACGGATGGGTCGTGCTTTCATTCCTTGTGAAGGACATCACAGACGGTGAGGATCAGGCCGTAGAGATACGTGCCGCGGTCAAAGAGAACCTCAAAGCTCTCAAGAAGAAAAAGAAATGAGCAATAAACCGCCGGGGATATCCCCCGGCGTTTTCATGATTTTACGAAATGTCATTTAATATTCTGAGTCCCGAACTTATTTCCGCTCTCAGGGAGAAAGGGATCGTGGATCCCACCGATCCGCAGCGGGATGTCATACCGAAGATCGCTTCCGGAAAGAATGTACTCCTTGTAGCTCCCACGGGCATCGGAAAAACAGAGGCCGCGATGCTTCCCATTTTCGATTCCATTTACAGGACCAAGGGAAAAAAAGGCATACGGTGCATCTATGTTACGCCGCTCAGAGCACTGAACAGGGATATGCTGAAAAGGATGGAAGATTACGGGAACACACTTGGGATATCCGTCGGGGTGAGGCACGGTGATACCACTCAGGCGGAAAGAAACAAACAGTCCCAAAAAGCTCCCGAGATACTGATCACCACGCCCGAGACCCTGCAGGTCATGTTCACCGGAAAACGTCTCCGAGAACATATGAAGAACGTCGAATGGGTGGTCATCGACGAGATACATGAACTTTCCAGCACGGAGAGAGGTGCGCAGCTCAGTGTGGCCCTGGAAAGGCTTGCCGAACTGAGCGGAGAATTTCAGAGGATTGGGCTGTCTGCTACCGTCGGGGACGTGAAAGATGTGAAGGATTTCCTGTCCGGCGTGGGAAGGGATGTTGTTCTCTGCAAACACGATACGCACAGAGAATTCGATATCACCGTCGAATGTCCGCTGCCCGACGAGAACGACTCCATCCTTCAGGACAGACTGCAAAGCGACCCCGACATTCTTGCAGTGATGAAAAGAGCCAGAGAGCAAATGGAGCGCGGACGATCGACACTTCTTTTCGTCAACACGAGAGAAACAGCCGAATGGCTTGCCGCAAGATATCGCCTCTGGGACGAAGATTTCTCGATCGATGTTCATCACGGTTCCCTGTCCAAGGAGAACCGCATGGAGATAGAGGATAGATTCAAGAACGGTGACCTGAAAGCTGTAATATGCACATCATCCCTTGAATTGGGGATCGATATCGGGTCCGCCGATCTTGTCATCCAATACAACTCTCCGAGAGAAGTCTCCAGAATGATACAACGTGCCGGGCGCGCAGGTCACAAAATAGGCGAAGTGATCAGATCGATGATCCTTGCGACCGCTCCGGACGAAGTCTCGGAAGCCATGGTGGTTGCCAGAAGAAGCGATGCGAAAGAATTGGAATATTTCAAAGGAAGACCGAATCCTCTGACGGTCCTTGCCAATCAGCTGATAGCAATGACCATGAGCGGACGTATGGACCGTGAGACCGCATACAGAATATTCAGAAAGAGCAGTTCTTTTAAGACCTTGCTCAAAGAAGAAATGGATGCCGTACTCGATCAGTTAAGATCGATCCACATGATATTCGAGGACGTGGACGGATTCAGAAGATCCAGAAAGGGGATGCAATACTTCTACGACAACATCTCGATGATACCCGACGAAAGAACGTATCTTATCCGTGACATCAGCACCAGAGGGATTATCGGTACTTTAGATGAGAGCTTCGTTGCATCTTTCGCCGAGCCATACGCCATGTTCATCGCAAAGGGAAGAACATGGAGGATCATTGAGATGAGAGAGGATGAACTTCTGGTCGAAGAAACAAGGGATGTCGGATCCGTTCCTTCATGGGCCGGATCCGATATTCCTGTGCCTTTTGAGGTCGCGATGGAAGTAGGCCGAATGCGCCGAAAGATGAATTTTGAAAAATACCCAGGCGACAAAAATTGTGTCAACAGAATAAAAGAATATCTGACCTCTCAGCAGGAAAGATGGCCCATGCCGACCGACGAGACCGTTACGCTTGAAGTGGGAGATCGTTTAGCTATAGTGAACTGCTGTTTCGGAAGCAAGGTCAACGAGACCATCGGAAAAATATACTCCGCACTCCTGACCGCGAGACTGGGGGAAAGCATCGGGGTTTCCACGGACCCGTACAGGATAATACTGGAACTCCCCCGAAATCTGGACAAACGACTGATAGAAGATACGTTCCGATCCATCAAACCCGGTACGATAGAAGCACTTGCGCGCATAACCATTCTGAATTCCACCTATCTGAAATGGAGATTCGTACATGTCGCAAAAAAATTCGGAATAATCGAGAAAGGAGCGGACCATCGTTTCATGAATTTCAATCGGCTCTTCGAACTTCACAACGGAACCCCTGCATACAAAGAAGCCGTTAACATGGTACTGTGGGAGGATCTTGACATAAAGAACACGGAACTGGTTGTGTCGATGATAGCGTCCGGCACCATCAAGCTGGAAATGTGTGGAATATCCCCCATAGGATTGGAAGGGGTTGTCAGGTCCAAAGAGCTTATGCAGCCTGTCCGTGCGGACCATTCCATACTGATGGCACTGAAAAAGAGGTTGGAAGATGAGGTTCTTCACGGATCCTGTCTGAATTGTTCTACTCAATGGAGGATCAAGGTCGCGGATACTCCGTCTCGACCGATCTGCCCGAAATGCAGCGGGAACATGATCGCGCTGCTGAAAAGCTATGAACGAGAAAGCATCAAGACCGTGAAAATGAAAGAACGTACGGAACAAGAAAAAAAGGATGCGCTGAGAGTCTCCAGGAATGCAAATCTTGTCAACGAATACGGTGGAAAGAGAGCGTCCATTGTTCTTGCTGGAAGAGGCATCGGACCCGACGGTGCATCGAGGATCCTCAGGAGTATGCACGTCGACGAGGATGATTTCCTCAGAGATATCATGAATGCCGAGATCCTGTATGCGAAGAACAAACGTTTTTGGGATTGAATCTCAGATATTGGAGCCTTTCTTTTTGAACTCTGGCTCTTTCTTTTCAGGTTCCAATTTTTCTAACTTGATGTTGCGTGATGCGAAGAATCCCTTTGATATTATGTAAACTTCGGAAGAGGTCTCGCGAGATGCCGCCGGAGAATGTATCTTAACGGATCTGAATCTTGATCTCAGCTCATCGAGCAAAGAATCCATCATATCTCCCATGAACACTTTGACCACAAGTTTTCCTTCCTTTCTCAGAATACGGTCGCATACATTGATCGCGTACATGCAGAGATCAACGGATCTTGCATGATCGGTGGAATAACTGCCCGCAATGTTCGGTGCCATGTCGGAAAGAACAACATCCGCTTTACCGTTGAATTTCTCGAGCAGTTCCATGATCGTCCTGTCGTCGGTGATATCGCCTATGATCGTGGTCACTCCCTCGATCGGTCTGATTGGTCTGAGATCCACGCCTATTACCTGCCCTCTGACTCCCACGCGCTGCTGAGCCACCTGAAGCCATCCTCCCGGCGATGCTCCCAGATCCACAACGGAATCCCCTTCTCTGAATACTCCGAAACGATCGTCTATCTGCATCAATTTAAACGATGCTCTCGATCTGTAGTTAAGCTTCTTGGCCAGTTTGTAGTAGTGCTCGTGTTTCCTCTCCTGCACCCAACGGTCATGTAAGCCCATGAACGTTGATTGCGTTCCCTAATAAACCATTTTGTGTGAAACAGACAGTTTTTCCAGGAGTATTCTCCATTCGATCCTGAGATTATGGGCACGAACGTCTCTGAAGTCCCTTATAGAAAACTAATAAGAGATGGAACCATTACACCGATGAACACACATGTCAAAAGGATGGACATATTCCAAGGCCGGGGTCAATATCGACGACAAATCCAATGCTATCAGCTCTCTGGTAAAGGAAATTGGATTTGAAAGGAATGGTATCGGAAAAATGGTCCGTATGCCCGGACTTTTTGCAAGTCTGATCGACTTCGGAGACAGATATCTTACCCTCGCGACAGACGGTGTGGGGACCAAACTCCTCATCGCAGAGGAACTGGGTATCTGGAACACCGTAGGGATCGACTGCATCGCGATGAATGTCAACGACACCATATGCGTGAATTCCGAACCCACTTCGTTCGTGGATTATATCGCGATCGATGTCCCGGATGAGAAGGTCACAAGGGAGATCGGGATAGGGCTCAGAAAGGGAGCCGAACTTTCCAATATGGAGATCGTCGGAGGAGAGATCGCCGTCCTGCCTGAGATCGTGAAAGGAGTCGATCTGTCCGGCACATGTCTCGGATTTGTCGAGAAGGACAAAGTAATAACAGGCAGCGATTGCAAGGAGAAGGACGTTATCGTTGCCCTCAGATCCTCGGGAATACATTCCAACGGACTTACATTGGCAAGAAAAGTATTCGAATCGGAGAACATCTCCCTTAAGGACAAGATCTCCGGTCTGAACGGGACTGTGGGAGAAACTCTGCTTACACCCACGGAAATTTATGTGAAACAAGTTTTGGATATCACAAGAACGAATGAGGTCCACGGGCTGGTGAACATTACCGGAGGAGGGCTCAGGAACATCCTGCGGATGAAAAAAGGATTACAATACATCATTGACGATCCGCTTACACCCGCACCTATTTTCAAAAAGATCCAAGAGCTGGGAAATGTCGAAGACCGCGAGATATACCAGACACTCAATATGAGCATGGGATTCATGATCATCGCACCCGAGGAAGATGCTGAGAACATCGTCAAGCGGCATAGCAACGCACAGGTGGTCGGTCGCGTCGAAAAAGGGGACGGAGTTCTTTTCGGCCCCGAGAAGATCCTGTACGATCATTACTGATTCAGCTTTGCGTTCAAAGCACCGCACACTGCGCCCAATGCGGTACATGTCTCCAGTGAGAATCCGCCGCCGGTTATATCCAGATTCATTTTTGGTATGGCGGAGACATCTTTCGGGACACCGTGCGGGCCGATCCCGAACACCAACAATACACTGCGCCCGCCGCATATCAATTCCGCGACCTGATCCAAACCTATCTTCTTCGATTCAATCGGTTTGCTTGTTGTCAATATCGGTTCACCCAGCTGCGGGGGGAATCCTTTCGACGGATATGGGAATCTTAGAAATCGTCCTTTTTCGGCAAGCTCCATGAAATAATTCCCGCGTTCCCCTATACTTGTGGTTCCCGCCACCCATTCTGCTATTTTCACCGGAGTATCCATGTCCTCCGGGATAGGGAATCCGAATAGTGCCAGATTCATATCGAATGCCATTGCAAGGTCTCCTGTTCTTGCAAGTATCCTCCTATGGGGCTCTCTGAATTTGAGCGGATCGTATGAATTGTACAATCCAATGGTGATCCTGCCTTTCCCCAACTTTCACACCCCTTTCTTGGATCTCCGTCTTCCGACTATTGCATGAGCATCGCCGTCAAGGAATATCTCATAATCCGGATTTTCCGCTTGGATACGCTGTATCTCCTGAAGGGTCTGTGCGAGTGTCAACTCGCTTGTCCTTATGTCAATGAAGACCTTGTCAGCTTCCAATCGATATCCTCTCCGTCACCGATATTGGGGGATATATCGCAACACAATGAAAATAAAGTATGGTGCCGTGAGCCGGGCTCGAACCAGCGACTTCATGATCTTCAGTCATGCACTCTCCCAACTG
>JGI994J12354_10003074_pt1 | contig 15817 bp, 12 predicted proteins | sample IntmicLarv3ML3BL_FD_12354 | JGI IMG/M metagenome (IMG submission 12354) | reverse complement strand
CGCGCCATTGAAACTAATTCTTCAGCACCCCATTTTTCGCCCGACATTTCACCGTACGAAAAATCAAACCACATGATGTCGATTTTTCCGTAGTTTGTTAATAATTCACGAACTTGACCGTTCATATATTTTACGTAATTATCAAAATTTATTACTTCGTCTTTAAACGCTTCGTTTTGACGCATCGGATGAATAGGGTCATTATATTTCGGATAATCGGGGTGATGCCAATCCAAAAGTGAATAATAAAAACCGATTTTTATGCCTTCTGCACGGAATGCGTTTACATATTCACGAATTAAATCTCTCTTTAATTTAGTGTTAGTGCTTTTATAATCAGTTAATTTCGAATCAAACAAGCAAAAACCGTCATGATGTTTTGAAGTCATAACAGCGTATTTCATACCTGCTTCTTTTGCTAATTTTGCCCATAATTTCGGATCATATTCATCGGGGCTGAATTCGTCGAAATACGGTTGATATTCTTCATTCGATATACGTTCATTTTGTTTAACCCATTCACCGCGCGCAGGGATTGCATATAACCCCCAGTGTATAAACATACCGAATCTGTCGGACATCATCCAAGCAATGCGTTTCATCATATCTTGTTTATTTCCCATAATTCACCTGACTTTCTAAAATTTTCATTTTTATTTATTATAGCATTTAATTTTGTGTTATTCAAGAGGTTTTTTGTTGAAATGTTTTTAATTAAGCTGATTATTATATAGTTATTTAATATCCTGCCAATATTTATTGATTTATATAAAAATACATGTTATAATATATAATATAATGTGTATATTAAAGGAATTTAAAATGAACAATTTTTACAACGACGAAAAAATATCGTTAAAAACTAATGATTTTTTAGCAACATCGAAAAATATAAAAAAATCTTTAAAACCGTTTATAAAATGGGCAGGTGGAAAAGGGCAATTAATTAATCAAATTTCGGAAAAATATCCCGAAGAATTAGGAAAAAAGCTTACTAAATACGCTGAGCCATTTGTAGGAGGTGGAGCAGTACTTTTTGATATTATAAATAAATATAATTTAAAGGAAATATATATATGTGATACTAATCGCGAATTAATTAATTCATATTTATATATACGAGATTCAATTAATGATTTGGTCAAATTATTAAACGATTTGCAAAAAGAATATTTATCTTTTAATGAAGAAAAACGTAAACTCTATTATTATGTCAAACGCGAAAAATATAATAATATTAAAATAAATTCGTTTAATTCGTTGGAATGTGCTGCATTGTTTATTTTTTTAAATAAAACTTGTTTTAACGGTTTATATCGTGTAAATAACAAAAATTGTTTTAATGTACCTATCGGTTCTTATAAAAATCCTACTATTTGCGATGAAAATAATTTAAAGAATATTTCCGCTAAATTACAAAATATAATTATATCATGTAATGATTATAAAAAAGCAATTGATTTTATAGATACTGAAACGTTTGTCTACTTTGATCCTCCTTATCGACCTCTTTCTAAAACAGCAAGTTTTACTTCATACACAGAAAATATTTTTGATGACTCTGCTCAAAAAGAACTTGCACATTTCATTAATTGTATATCTTTAAAAGGTGCAAAAATACTTTTAAGTAATTCAGATCCCAAAAATACTAATATTAATGATGATTTTTTTGATATTTTATATTCTGAATATAATATTAACCGCGTAGCTGCAACTAGAATGATAAATTGCAAAAGTAAATTACGTGGAAATATTAACGAATTACTTATAACAAATTATTAAATTATTAAGGAGAATAATAAATGGATACTCGTTCTTTTAATGAATGGTTTTTAACTTTTACAGATAATATTTCTGATTATTCTTACTATATAGATTTTAATAAAGTACATAAAAATGTAGAAAACTTAAAAATCGAACTGAATATTTTAAATTCATTAATTGGTTCAAAAAACATTGAAAATGATTTTGAAAATTTACTCACAAAATATCCTGAAACTTTAAAATGTATACCACTTCTATTAGCTATACGAGAACGAGAAATAAAAATTACCGACGATAATTATATTTATTCGTATTCATTTAATAAACTTAATTATTCAATTGAACAATATAATATTTTTATGAGAAAATCAGGATTGTTTGATTTATTAGAAAACCATATCATAGGAAATTTAATTGATTATGTTACAGGAGTAGAAACCGGATTAGATTCAAATGGACGGAAAAATCGTGGTGGTCATTTAATGGAAAATCTTGTTGAACATTTTATTCAAAAAGCAGGTTTTGATATAAACAAGTCTTATTATAAAGAAATGCGTATTGATTATATTGAAAATAAATATAATCTTGATTTATCTGCACTTTCAAATCATGGTAAAACAGTAAAACGATTTGATTTTGTTATAAAAACAACTTCTAAAATATATGCAATTGAAACTAATTTTTATACAAGCGGGGGTTCAAAACTTAATGAAACCGCGAGAAGTTATAAAACTATAGCAACAGAAGCAAAAACAATTGAAAATTTTGAATTTGTTTGGTTTACAGACGGAAAAGGATGGCTAAGTGCGAAAAATAATCTTGAAGAAACTTTTGATATTATGAAACATGTTTATAATATATTCGATTTGAAAAATGGCATTATCGAAAAACAATTCATATAATTATTATTTTATTTAAGGAAGTAAAAACGAGTGAAAAACAAAAGTTTTACACCAAATGATTTTGAACTTGAACTAAATACTGTTTGGAGTTTTCCAAAACGCGGAGATTGGGCTACACACGATTCTAAATATCGTGGAAATTGGTCTCCGTATATTCCAAGAAATATCATATTACGTTATTCAAATGAAAATGATTGGGTTCTTGATCAATTTGCTGGTGGCGGTACAACGCTTGTTGAAGCAAAACTACTTAATCGAAATATAATTGGAGTAGATATAAACGAAAATGCTATAAATCGTTGCCATGAAAAATGCAATTTTGATTATGAAACTGCCGGGAAAGTTGAAATTAGACTTGGTGACGCACGTAATTTAAATTTTATAAAAAATAATAGTATCGATTTAATTAGTACACATCCTCCATATGCAAATATTATAAAATATAGTGAAGATAATAAAAATGATTTATCGCATCTAAATGTAACAGCTTTTTTAGAACAAATGGAAATTGTTGCATCAGAAAGTTATCGAGTATTAAAAAAAGAAAAATTTTGTGCTATTTTAATGGGTGATACTCGTAGTAAAGGGCATGTTATTCCCATGGGTTATGAAGTAATGAAAATATTCGAAAAAAAGGGATTCAATATAAAAGAAATAATTATCAAAGAACAACATAATTGTAAAGCAACAGGTTATTGGAAAACAAATAGTATTAAATATAATTTTTTACTACTTGCACATGAGTATTTGTTTATTTTTAAAAAATAAATTTCACCCCAATATCACGCTAAAGTCATTGACATTTTGTTAAAAGTATAGTATAATAAATAGTAATTTTAATTTAACAAATTGAAAGGGGCAAAATTAATGAGATATACCGGGGTAACAGCGCGCGGAATAATTACACCTATTTTTAAACAGGGTGACGATTTGATTTCAACGATTGGCAACTGTGTTGTAAATGCAGCTAAAAACGAGGGTTTTTCAATCAATAACGGAGATATTATCGGCGTAACCGAAGCTGTTGTGGGACGAACTCAAGGCAATTACGCAACAGTGGAGCAAATTGCTTCGGATATTCGCAATAAATTCGGCACAAAACCTTTGGGTATCGTATTTCCGATTTTGAGCCGTAACCGTTTTTCAGTGTTACTCAAGGCTATTTCCATGGCTACCGAGAAGTTATACGTTCAGTTTTCATATCCCTGCGATGAAGTAGGAAACGGTTTAATCAGCCGCGAATTGTTCGATTCCAAAGACGTTGACCCGTACACAGACCACTTTGACGAAGCGGGATTCAGAGCTATTTTCGGCAATGATACGGTTCATCCGTTCACAGGTGTGGATTATATCGAATTTTATAAAAGTTTAAATAATAATATTGAAATAGTTTTTTCAAACGATCCTAAATATATATTAAAATATACGAAAAATGTACTCGTTTGCGATATTCATACTCGTAAAAGAACGCAAAAAATTATCAAAAACGCAGGTGCCGAAAAAGTTTTACGTTTAGACGAAATCTTGACATCAAGCGTAGACGGTTCGGGTTACAGCGAATACGGATTGTTGGGTTCGAACAAAGCAACGCCCGACAAAGTCAAGTTATTTCCGCGTGATACTCAACCGTTGGTTGACAATTTACAAAAACGTTTATTCGAACTGACAGGTAAAAACGTCGAAATTCTCGTTTATGGCGACGGCGGTTTCAAAGATCCGAAAGGCGGTATTTGGGAACTTGCAGACCCTGTTGTTTCACCCGCTTTCACCAAAGGATTGTATGGAACTCCGAATGAAATTAAGATAAAATATGTCGCAGACAACGAATTCTCTCAATTATCAGGTGACGCCTTAACAACCGCGCTAAAGGAAAAAATCAAGACCAAAGAATCATCATTGGTAGGTGATATGCAAGCTGAAGGCACTACTCCAAGACAACTGACCGATTTAATCGGCAGTTTGTGCGATTTGATAAGCGGCAGCGGTGACAGAGGAACTCCTGTTGTTTTGATACAAGGTTATTTTACCAATTATGCCAGTGAATAATTAAAAATCACGTCCGTCAATGCTCGTGTATTACGAGTATTGACGGTTTTTTTTATGCAATAATTATTTTTTTACTTTAAATTCTATAATTTCGTCTAAACAATCCACAATCATTTTTTGAGCCGTTTTATTATAATAATTAACGTCCTTTTCTTCGCCGCGAATAAAACGTTTTAATGATATTATCCCTATTTCTATTCCTTTTTCAGTCGGTTTTTTTATAATTTCACCTTTTTCATTTTCGTCAAAAAATAAATATTTTTCCGAAACCAGCCATTCATTTATTTTCATTCCGCTCAATTTTTTTTCGCTGTTTTGCATCAAAATGCAATTAATTCTGTCGGCAATTGTCGATATCGTCGCTGCTTCATCCGATATTTCGATGTCATTGTATGCTACTTTGTTTGGCAATTCTTCAACAATTGTATTTATAGTATTTCCAGGATGTTCGTTTTCCAAAAAATCATTGATAATTTTCAGGAAATATTTTCCGTAACGTTCTAATTTTACCTGACCGATACCCGAAACTTTTAGTAATTCTTCATTATTTTTCGGTAGTTTCAAACACATGCCGGTCAATGAACTGTCCGCCAGCACCACAAAAGCGGGTACATTTTGTTCATTGGCAATTTCTAACCGTATTTTTTTCAACTCATCGAATAATTTTTGATTAACTTTTTGTACTTTTTCTTCTTTTGCAATTTTTATTTCTTTTTCTTTTTCGATGGTTTTTATCAATTTCATTTCAATTTTTTGATTATTATATAAAATTTCTTTATATTTTTCACCTAATTTTAAAACAAAATAACCATCATTAGAAATTGTTAAATATTCATATAAAACCAAATGATTTATAATTTCACGCAATTGTTTTTCGGACAAACAGCTGATATTATATGTGGACAATTCATTGAATTTTAAGTTGACAATCCGTTCATTTTTGCTGCCGCGTAACACGTCTATGACCATTTTTATGCCATAATTACCTTTTAACCGTACAACGCAGGATAAAATTTTTTGCGATTCAACGGTTATGTCCGTATTTTCATAATTTTTATTGCAATTTCCGCAGTTTCCGCAAAAATTTTCGGGTTTTTCCGCAAAATATTTTAAAATATACGCACGCAAGCAATCGTTGGTATGACAATAAAACGTCATTTCTTTCAAGCGTTGTCTGTCACGTTCTTTAAGCATCAATTCCGTTTTTAAATCAGCATATACAGCATCATTATTATGTTCAATTATATACATATTTGTCCGCACATCCGAACCGCTGTAAAGTAGCAGACAATCGGCATTTTCGCCGTCACGTCCCGCACGCCCGGCTTCCTGATAATAGCTTTCAATATTTTTCGGCATATTATAGTGTACGACAAAACCAACGTTCGATTTATCAATTCCCATTCCGAACGCATTGGTAGCCGCCATAATTTGCACCCGATCAAACAAAAAATCTTCCTGATTTTCACGCCGTTCATTGTCACCCAATCCCGCATGATAACGGCTCGCATTATATCCGCTGTTGTTCAAGCGTTCGCAGACATCTTCTACAGTAGCTCGCGTCGAACAATAAACGATGCCAAATTTATCCCGTCGTGATGATAAAAAAGTCAATAACGCCACGAATTTATCTTTCGGTTTTTGCACTTCAAAATACAAGTTTTGACGGTTAAATCCCGTTATTAAAATATCGGGATTTTTTAGCTTTAATAATATTGAAATATCTTCACGAACAGCGGGTGTTGCAGTCGCAGTAAACGCCGATATAATCGGTCTTTTAGGCAAATTTTCGATAAAATCGATAATTTTGACATAACTCGGGCGGAAATCTTGCCCCCATTGCGAAATACAATGTGCTTCGTCTACCGTCACCATTGAAACTTCAATATTGGCGATAAAATCGTTGAAAACACCATCTTCCAGCCGTTCGGGTGCAATATAAATAATTTTATATATTCCCTGTTTTATATTTTCATATACCCTGCTGATTTGTTTTTCATTCAGCGAACTGTTAATAAAAGCCGTGTTTATACCCGATTGTGTGAGACTGTTCACTTGATCTTTCATTAGTGAAATCAACGGCGAAATGACAATTGTTACTCCGTCCATACACATAGCGGGAACTTGAAAACATATTGATTTTCCTGCACCCGTCGGCATGATTCCCATGCAATCTCTGCCCGACAAAATGCTGTCGATCAATTGTTCCTGACCTTCGCGAAACACTTCGTATCCGAAATATTTTTTTAAAACAGCAAATTTATCAACCGACACGATTCCCTCACAAGTTATATTTATTTTAAATTGACAACGTATTTCGAATATGATATACTAAAAAAATAAATCAAAGGAGATGTTTTATGACACACAGAGAACGATTTTTCAACGTTGTCACTCACCAAAAAAGCGACAGAGCCGTATTCGATTTATGCGGCTGTCCTCAAACGCAAATATATAATCCAAGTTTGATAACCGAAGATTTTTTAATTAAATATGAAATAGATACCCGAATAGTCGGCGGTATGCCCACACCTCAAACAAAAAACAACCGAATAGAAGGTGATATTGGGTATGATAGTTATGGTATTGGTTACAAAAGGCTCAACGGATACAGTGAAATTTGCGTTAATCCGCTTCGTGATAAAAACATCGACGAAATTCTATCTCATCCCATGCCCGACGCAGAAAATATTGACATTTCAATTATTAAAAAATGGGCTGAAAAAGCGGAATATCTGCACAAAAACACTGATTTTGCAGTCATAGCCGAGCATCCCGTCTTAGGCGTGTTTGAACTTGGTTGTTGGATGTTTGGTTTCGACGATTATCTCTACCGTTTAGCAGCTGAACCCGAAACAGTTCACGCTTTTTCGGAAAAAATCTTGAAATATCAAAAGAGAATGATTGAATTATATTACGGCGAACTGGGACGTTTTATTGATTGTACCACATCAGGCGACGATTTCGGCACACAAACAGGGATGTTCATGTCATGCAAAATGTTTAATGATTTAATTAAACCATATTTTAAGGAACGTATCGGTTATACAAAAAAATACACGAACGCTTTTTATCAGCATCACACCTGCGGGTCTGTATTCGAATTGATTCCCTCTTTGATTGACTGCGGCGTAGACATACTAAACCCCATTCAACCGGGTACATATCAAATGGAACCCGAACGTTTGAAACAAAATTACGGAAATGATATGACTTTTTGGGGTGGAATCGACACTCAGCACTTACTGCTCGAAAAAACTGCGGAAGAAATAAAAACCGAAGTTAAACGTATATTGTCCATTATGGGTGAAGAAGGTTACATTTTAGCTCCCGCTCACAATATCCAACCCGATATTCCGTTCGAAAATCTCGAAGCCGTTTATATTGGTGCGGCTGAATATTACAAAGAAAAGTGGAAATAAAATTCCGCTTTTTTTATTTCAGATAATATATTTTTTCAGAGCTTTTTCAACAAGACCTGCGAAACTGTCCGCCGCACCCCAATCAAAACTGAACAATGCATTTTGACCGCCGCCCGAACCAATCGAACAAACTGAAGTCCGTCCGTTCAGATTTTCGATAATCACTGATAAACTCGCACGATTGGACGTCCGCATAAAATATTTTTCGAAAACAAGCATAGCCACTTCTTGTCCGCTTGATGTATAATTACTGTAAGAACCCACACATTCCGTGCTGATTCCGTTATTTTCAATATAATTTTTGACTGTTTCAACCGCATCTTTCACGGAAATATTCACATTAATATTAGCCATTTATCCTCACAATCAAATATTTTTCAACAACAATTGCATATAAATCGTCGATTCAATCTCACACCAATTTTTCTTTCGCCGATTTTCCCCGAATGACAAATGATGACCCATAACCGCATATCCCTGAGTTTCTTTCAGCCATTCTTTCGGAAAAATATATGTACCGGTATTTGTCTTATATGTTTCTAAATATTTTATCAATTCATAAAACCATTTTGTTTTTACCGCTGACGGATATTTTACGATAATTTGCGTAAAAAACAATAGTTTCGGGGCATTTACATTTTCTATATAATTAACGGCGTCAAACCAACCGGGATATTTCGGATCCCAACCCTGACCGTAATATTTATCTTTTCCCGCTATCAAAATCCCATAACAGTCCTGTACTTTCAAATGAAATTCATCCACAGAAATATAATCAATAATATCATTTATTTTTTTGTCAATCGTCGTATTTTTTAAATCGTATAAACGAAATAATCCCAATAAATCATAAATATACGGATAATCAAAATCCTGAGCATAACTGATTTCAGGTTTAATAAAATTACTGTTTTTCCAGTTTTTCGGAACTTTTTTTAGTAAAGCTCTTTCATTTTCGCTTATATAAAAATCATAAGTTTTCTTTTGAGTAAAACGGTTTATTCTGTCGAGTTGATCAAGTGCTATTTTCGTCAATTCATCCATTATAATACCGCTGTAATTGAACATATTGACTGAAATCCATCTAAAATCTGTTGAATTATACCTGCTTAGATAAAATTCTGCTGCTTTGTCTAAAACTTGCAATCCGCCGTGTAATCCCAACTGAACCAATTTCGGCAAAGCATTTTCAAGACAAACGTCAAAACTTCCGTGTTCATAATACCAACCCGCAGGAGGATTTTCATTCCTTAAATTAATCAGCCATTTTTGCACTTCATTATGATTAATTAATTCGTTTTCAATCTTTTTCGCAGCAATTTTATCTTCAAAAAGTTCTCTCAAAACTCTGTAACGAACAGGAGTATCTCCATTTTCCAAAAGCCATTCACAAACTTTTATATCAAACATATTGCTCTACTCCTAAAACTTCACGAACAGGAATAATTCCAAATATCCCGTTCAATACACACATTCAAACCGTGACTTTTCGGCGGTTCGAGCTGATATTTTTGATATAATTCAGCAAATAATTCTTTGGTCCGTTTATAATAATCTACACTCGGCGTTTTCATCGTTCCGCAGACAGGACGTCCCATAGGCATCCAAACTGAAGCTGTCGGCATAATTCCGCGTTCAGACAAGTATTGCGCTCCTTTTTTCAATGTTTCAAATTCTTCGATTCCTATGATAAAATTCGAAAACGCTTTTGCAGGTCCGTATTTTTCGGCAATATACTCAAGGATGTCCAAATGCCGTTTTCTGGTAGAAAACTCGATTTTTCCCGGCGTTACCGTCTTTGCTTTTGTTTCGTCCCACAATTCCAAGCTGCACGCAATTCTGCTCACGCCCAGCGAAAAATATTGATCAATAATTCTTGTATCCGACGGCGGCGTTATGTACAGTAAAATTTCACCTAATAGATTGGAAATACCCGTTATCCGATCGATTTCAATCAAATACTGAGCAATATATTCACTTTCGCTTTTTCCGTCAAATGTCGAACCGCCTGTTATCTGCACGCTGTTGCAGCCAACATTTTTTATCGCATAATCCACGATTTCCGCCATATTTTTTGCTAAAACCGCAAGAGGTTGTTTTTTCTTTTTCGCCGCCAAACTCTGAAACTTCGCACCGCTGAAACAAAATTCACATGGCTTGCCCGATGACGCATATTCACATACCCATAAACATTGAAAAGCTACCCAATCAAGGCCTTGAATAACCGCATTATCAATAAAAGTCATTTTTTCGGACGTTTTTTGTAAATAAAAATCCGAATAAGGAGGAAACGAAACAAAATCGATAAAATTACCGTTATGCGATAAAACTGCCTTATCATCTACTAATTTTATAGCAAACGGTGTAGTCAATTCCGACGCATATTTCAATAGTTTCAAGTTATCCCAAGACAGCATCCCATTCAAATAATTCAAGTGAAACGCCATATCGGTCATTTGCATAATCGTACCGTCAGACAAAATTATACAATTGCACGTCAAAGGACTTATGTTCAACCGAAATTCATTTGAAAACCGGTTATATACCTCTTTATCAACTTTTACGCCTTTGCTTACGACCATACATTTTAAATCAATCGAATCAATAGAAATTCCGTCAATAACATATTTATTCAAAGCAATTCTCCAAAATTTATTTTTTACTATATTATATCATTGAATACGACCTATATCAAGGTGATTTTGAGAATTTATCAATTTTATATCATTAAAACAATTCTTTTCGGCACATTTTCACTTGCTCTAACATATGTCCGATATTTCCTTCGCCTGCGTATAAGTTCATATCATAAAAATCATGTTCCAAATCCGACCAGAATAATTCATTTTCATCGCCGAAAACAGTAAAGTCTCCTGACAATTTTCCGACATAAACTTCCACATAGCAATCCTGAAAATAATATGTAAAATCCATCAAATGCCGCAAAATCACGTCTTTTTCGCCAATACCCGTTTCTTCAAAAAGTTCACGGTAAGCGGAAACAAAACCGTTTTCTCCGATTTCAATCTTTCCGCCGACCAAATTGAAGAGCCCTAAATACGGTTCTTTCAAACGCTTGCACATTAAAATCTTTTCTTCATTTTTATCAAATACGATAATAATATTATATCCTTGCATACAATCCTCAATTATTTTACTTTTTTATTCCGTTTTTTTATTAATTACAATACGAAAACGCTTGAATAGCCGTACACAGTTTAAATCTATTTATATCAAAAGCTTCACGTCCGTATCCGTCTAAAAACCGATTCCGATATTTTTCCGTTTTCAAATTAAAACCCAATGACCAAATCGCCCACAGCAAATCGAAATGCCTGTCTCCTATTCCGCCGCCTTCAAAATCAATAAATCCCGAAAATTTCCAATCGGAAATGATAATATTCGGCAAACAAGCGTCACCGTGAATATGCGTATTTTCTAATAAAAAATGTTCATTTTCACATAAAAACGAATATCCTTCATCAATTGAACTAAATCCTGCATATTCCAGCATCCAGGGATCACTCTTTCCTGACAAAAACATTGAATGTGCTTCAGGAATAATCGACGAAGTCACTCCTACTATCGGACACCCCGAACAATCCATATCATGAAAACGACGTAAATTTTCCGAAAAAACATCACAAAACCGTTCAGGTTCCGCCAAAATCATTTCATCACAACCATTAACACCTTTTATTTCATCCATAATCAAATAATCATGAGTGTCATCATAAAAATATTCCAAAACTCGTGGGCCGAATCCCTTATTCGAAAAATATTTATTCAAAATCGCTTGCTTTTCCAACGACCCACGCTTCCCGATTTTCAAGTAAAATCCGGGACTTTGAGCTAAATAATAAGTTTTGGCTCTATCGCTGCAGGAACAATCAAAAACCGCTCCGCCGAAATATTTGTGCAACCGTTTCGGTAATGCAAGCCAATCCAAATCAATTAATTTTTTATCCATTTTCTACCACTTTAACAATTTGATTTTTACATTTTCACTTTATCATACATCTTATGAAGCCGATTGTCAATGTTTTTATTCGTAAGAAAAAAAAAGCACTTTAGATTCAGTAAAATCATTTTAAAAGTGCTTTTATTATAATTATTTAAAATCTAGTCAAATTTTGCGGAAGATCCGCCGCCGTTTATAAATTTTTTATTATCTACATATAATTGTTCGGTTCTTGCCGTTGCCGATTCAAAATCATTTATTACAAATATATGAAAAATTAAATCCGTGCTTTCTTTTGTTTTATCATCACTTGATTCAATGATAAGATTCAATGCAGAAGCTGTTGTTGTAATGGTTATGTTCGAAAAAGTTATATTTCCGACAACATTTTTTGCATCGGGTATAAATAAATACATATCAAAATAATCGTTACTGCGGTTATACAGTGTATAGTAAATCGATTCGCCGTTTGTTTCGGGATTTTTTTGAGATTCTTCAACCCAAGAACATACGGTTTTATTTTGAATTTCATTTAATTTCAATATTTCTATTGCATACGAAGTATCTTTACCAGTGTTTTTGTCCGCCAAAAGTACTAAAGAGGGGGTTTTTTCTTCTGACGAAGTAAAAACAACCACGGTGATAATAATGGCAATCACTATGGCTATTATGGGGATAATTTCTTTTAATTTCAAAACCGATACCCTCTTTCTGTCTAAAACCGCTCCGCATCACCATAATACGGAGCGGTTTTTGTTGTATATCTTTATTCCAGTTCTGTCTTGAGTTTTTTGCGTTTTTTACTTACCGCCAATACTCCGAAAGTACTTACAGAGGCACCGAAAATTATCATCCAAATTTTTAAGTTATCATTATCGCTTGTTTTCGGAGGTGTCGGAGGTTTCGGAATTACTACTTCAGGCGGCGGATACGGACCTACCGGCGGTGGATCAGGGATTTTTTCGATATTGATTTCTTCGTTTTTAACGACTACAACAATATCTAAATCGGTACCGTAAGTAGATATTTTCAGCGTTTGCATGTTGATTGTGATAGATTCGCTCTTCTTTCCGCTTACATAAACGTCAAATCCTAAAATGTTGAAACCGTCATAAACTTCTTCTTGCAAGTAGTAAACCGTATTATTCTTTAAACCGTTAATCACTACACTGTTTTGGTTCGCCGAAAGAATTACTCTATCAACTAAATTCATAGCGGAATCATATATTCTTACTGCGAATTGCTTGCCTGTACCAACATATAAACCTGACGCGGAATTTACGAGAGTTTTGCTGAGTCTGAGTGAAACTTTTTCCGGCGTCGGTTCGGGCGGAGGTGTGAAATTATTATAGAAAATTATCCCGTATGTCGGGTAGGACGGAATAGCGGTTAATGTACCGTTACCGTTGTCTACTACAGTGACAATTACTATATAAACACGTTCATCTTTTACCCATCCGTTGCCTGAATTGGATGTTTCTTTGACTGTATATGTATGTGTACCGGGTTTGGTATATGTTATTGGAGTGAATGAAATCGATCCGTTAGCAAGATTTGTACCGATTGCCATTTCAATACCGTTTTCAAAAACGCCGAATCTGAATTGACCGTCTATAAGTCTGTTTCCGATTCCGATCTTTTCACCGTGCAATACTAACGAAGTTCGTCCCGTTGCATATGTGTTGGCAAATAACGGCGGATTATTCGCAGAAAAACCTGTCGGATAATGAACTGTTGCTGTTCCGTCGCCATTTTCGGTTATTCTGACGATATAACTGATATATGAATACTGCCAACCCGGTAATGGACTATCGCTTTTTTCAGTAATTTTGAAATACAGCGTTTCATTGGCTTTAATTTCGTTTATCGCAGAGAACTCTACAATCTGACCCAATGATTCAGTTATCTTTCCGTTTGTTGATATACTGCGTTTAATCGGTTCACCCTTCATATATGTATTGCCTGCCGCATCGGCAACTTGAAGCATACTGAAAGTGAAGATTTCGTTGGTATCTATTCTGCCGGAAATGGTTTTCTTTAATTTAACTGATGCTGTTCCCGGTTTATAAACGTTTGTAAATGTTTGACTATGAGTTGTATAAGTATATCTTGCTACAGGAACTGCTCCGATATAAGCGACTGTGACGGTAACATGCCTGATTGCCAAGTCGTTTGTCCAGCCCTTTCCGTTTGGAGTTGTTTCCTGTATGGTATAATAATATTCACCTTCATACAAATCGCCTAAATCGAATTTATTGGTATCGCTGTCCGTAATATTTAAGGTTTGTGTCGAATTATCTTGTAAATCCGTTAAAATAAAGGTAAATACTGTTCCTTTCGGACCGTTTACAGCATTTTTCGTTACAGGGATTTCAGCTGGTGCCTGAGGCTCCAACTCCAATTCAGAGAAGTCGAGATCGTCTTTATCTCCGCCTTTGTTCCAATCCTCGTTTATAATGTTATCTTTTTCGCCGTCATCTTCGCTCTTTGATGTACCTGCGCCCGGATTGTCGGAATCTTTGTCGGGGACTATTACACCCGGTTTACCGTCATCGTCGTCAGTGATTTCTTTGACTTCAGCCCAGTTAATATAGCTGTCTCCGCCTTTGACGACTGTAAGGATTATATACTTTGTTTCGGTGCTTCCTGCTGAATAGTTCGCTACAGGATCAGCACTTGTGTTTCCGTTGAGGAATATCGGGTCACCTGTATAACTGATTACTCCGTTGGTTCCCAATGACCATTCGGGATTTTCGGAAGCATCAAAAGTAAATCCGTTCGGCATGTAGTCTGTTAGTTTTGTTACCCATGTATCGGTTTTTGTTTGATTGAATACTTTAATTGCAAAAGTGATTTTATCTCCGAAACGTACAGGATTAAGAGTGACATTACCCGTCGGTTCGTTGTATTCGAATACTTTTGATCCCTTGCGGTTGACTTCAGTTACCCATTTACGAAGAGCTACATCGAATTCTTCAAACGGTGTGTCGGCAAAGTCCATATCATCTTTGTCGCCGTCATTAGTCCAGTCTTCATCGATTTTATTGTCTTTTTCGCCGTCGTCTTCGCTTCTATCTGTTCCTGAACCTGGATTATCGGAATCTTTATCGGGTACGATTACGCCTTCGTCGTCGGTGATTTCTTTGACTTCAGCCCAGTTTTTGAGATCGCTTCCGTTATCTACCGTAAAAATGATATATTTTATTGCGGTACTTCCGTCAGAATAATTATTAACAGGGTTTGAACTCGTGTTTCCGTTAAGGAAAATCGGATCGCCGGTATATTGTATTAATCCGTTGCTGTCCAATGTCCATTCGGGATTTTCGGCTGCGTTGAAAGTATAGCCGCTTGGCATGAAATCGGTTAATTTTGTTACGACTGTATCTGTCTTTGTTTGATTAAATACTTTTATTGCGAAAGTTACTTTGTCGCCGACTCGAACAGGTGCAGGGAGTACTTCGCCCGTCGGTTCGCTATATTCGGCAATTTTTTCACCTTTTCGATTTACTTCGGATACCCATTTACGTAAAGCAACATCGAATTCTTCAAACGGTGTGTCGGCAAAATCCATGTCGTCTTTGTCGCCGTTGTTATTCCAATTTTCATTGATGACGTTATCTTTTTCGCCGTCGTCTTCGCTTCTATCTGTCCCTGAACCCGGATTATCGGAGTCTTTATCGGGAACTTTAATACCCGGTTTACCTTCGTCGTCGTCTTTTAAC
>JGI994J12354_10003073_pt1 | contig 15823 bp, 13 predicted proteins | sample IntmicLarv3ML3BL_FD_12354 | JGI IMG/M metagenome (IMG submission 12354) | reverse complement strand
AAATTGATACAGAATTAAATTCTGTTCCTTTTTTTTTGTTTTTATTTTTTTATTTTCGATAAAATTTAAAAGCATTTGAAAAATGTTCAAATGTATTTTCTATTTTTTTACTTTATTTTTTACTTTATTTTTTATTTAATTTTTCGTTTTTTGCTATTACACGCCATGTTTTCTACCCGATTTCATTCCAATTGAACCTACATGACGTTATACAATTGCATAACAGTTATATCAATTAACATATTTTATACAGAAAGTATCTTATTTTATTCAAATTATAAAACACAAATTTTTGACAATAAAAGATGTATAAAACCAATTACAATAACCGGAAAAGATAATAAATGAACCGCAAAATCTTATTTTCAACATCGTTAATTTTACTTTTTTTCGTATTGACAAGTGGAACAGCATTCGCAGCGGATTTTAGTGCAGACCCTGTTCTAATCAGCACATTCTCAGAATTGATGGAAATCAATACCGCGGCAAATCTCGGCAAAAATTATGAATTAATGAATTTCATTGATGCCGAATTTGAAATTTTTACGCCTATCGGCAATCTCGCCGATCCATTTACAGGAACTTTTAATGGAAAGGGCAACACGATTTCAAATCTCACATTTATAAACCCGACAGCTGGTTATGTCGGTTTATTCGGATGTACTAACGGTGCTTCAATCTCGAATTTATCTTTGGAAAATGTTAACTTTGAGGCACATGGTGCTATCGGCAGCTTTGTCGGTTTTGCTGAGACATCTAATATATCCAATAGTAATGCGACAGGAAATGTAGAAGGAACATTGGGAACAATTGGAGGATTTGCAGGACGGATAGATAACTCCAGTATTTCAAAAAGTCATGCAGAAGTTAATGTAAAAGGTTTGCAGAGTGTAGGTGGTTTTGTCGGAGCTATGTTGGACTCCAATATTTCAGAAAGCTACTCGACAGGCAAAGTAGAAGGAGCTTGGGATTCCATTGGCGGTTTTGTTGGAACTATGTTTAGCTCCAATATTTCAGAGAGTTATGCGACAGGAGATGCCGAAACCGATTTTCAGGCTGGAGGTTTTGCCGGCGCGATAAGTCGCAGCAATATTACCAAAAGTTATGCGACAGGAAATGTAGAAATAATTGACATAGTCGCAGGCGGTTTTATCGGTTATATGGAGCGGTCCAATATTTCAGAAAGTTATGCAACAGGAAATGCAAAAGGAGGAGACTATGTCGGAGGATTTGCAGGCCTTATGGATGGGGAATCTAATGTTTCCAAGAGCTATGCGATGGGAGATGTAGAAGGAATCAATGACGATGTAGGCGGTTTTGCCGGCTGGCTATGGAACGCCAGCATTTCCGAGAGTTATTCAATGGGCGAAGTAAAAGGAAATAATCGAGTGGGCGGCTTTGTTGGATACATGGAATTTGAATCTAAAATTTCAGAAAGTCATGCAGCAGGCAATGCAGAAGGAAACGATAAAATCGGAGGGTTTGTCGGCGAGATGAATAGCTCTTTCATTTTCAATAGCTATGCAATGGGTGATACAGTAGGAGAGAATTACGTAGGAGGGTTTGTCGGCAATATGACGAAGAGAGTTTGGGGTCTGTCTTCCTCCATTTTGGCTTTGCAGGCGAAGTGAATAATTCCAGTATTTCCGGCAGTTACGCAATAGGAAAAGCAGAAGGAACCAGAGATAGCATTGGCGGTTTTGTCGGAAAAATGGATAATGAGGCTTTCATTTCCGACAGTTATGCAACAAGCAATGCAGAAGGGCGTAATAATGTCGGCGGTTTTGTCGGTCTTACAGATAATAATCCTTCTGTTAACAATAGTTATTCAATGGGCAATACAAAAGGAAGGGATTTTGTCGGCGGCTTTGTCGGCAAGGCAGGACCCTCTAACATTTCCAACAGTTATGCAATGGGTGATGCGACTGGAACCAATGATTATGTCGGCGGTTTTGGTGGTCATACCCTTAACTCTAACATTTCCAAGAGTTATGCGACGGGCAATGCGACTGGAATCAACAATTTTGTTGGCGGTTTTGTCGGTGGTATGTCTTTGTCTTCCATTTCCAATAGTAATTCAACGGGCAATGCAGAAGGGCGTAATAATGTCGGCGGTTTTATCGGCTATACAAGCAGCAGTTCCGTAATCAATAGTTATGCGACAGGTGATGCAGAAGGAAATGAGTGCATCGGCGGTTTTGTCGGTAGTATGTCTTCGTCTTCCATTTCCAACAGTTATGAAACAGGCAATGCAGAAGGAAATGATTATGTCGGCGGATTTGGTGGCAATATACATAGATCTAACATTTCCAAGAATTATGCGATGGGCAATGCAGAAGGGAGGGATTTTGTCGGTGGTTTTGGCGGCGGAATATATGACTCTGACATTTCCAACAATTATGCAATGGGCGAGGCAGAAGGAAACGATGGAGTCGGCGGTTTTGTCGGCTTTGTTGATAGTTTGTCTTCCGTTTCCAACAGTTATTCGACAGGAAATGCAAACGGAACCTCTGATGTCGGCGGATTTGTCGGAAGCGCTTCTCCGGGAACAGTTGAAAACAGTTTCTACATCGGAGTCGCGAATGCATCAGGTTCTTTGGAAGGATTTCAAGTCACTTCCGACATATTGAAACAAATCAACACTTTTAAAACAGCAGGCGGATATGTTTCAGCCGATTGGGTCATTACTTCCTCGCCCGACCCGAGTTCCATTTGGTATGTTGATGAAGATTATGACTATCCGAAATTCTATTGGTCTTATCATCCGGTTCCGCCAAAAAATAATTCCGGCGGAAGTGGCACAGGCGGAGCAACTGTTGTTAATAATACGCCAGCACAAAGCGCACTGGCATTGGACAACACGACTCAAAGCATTACACATGAACCGGGCAACAACGCATCACAGGATATCACGCCGAAACCGGAACCTCCCAAAAAGACTCTTTCTTTGATTGGTTTAATTGTGATGCTAACCACGGTTTTGATTGCAATGACACAGATCTATAAAGCTGCAAAACTGAATTCAAAAGGAATTGAAAATCCGAATTTGATTTATCAAATCATTATTGCTCTTGCAGCCATTGTTGCCGTGATTGTCTTTTTCATGATGAATAATTTGGGCGGAGAAATCATCCTCTTTGGAACAGGCGGAATTATCACTTGTCTGCTTTTATTGGTACAACTCATTTTGCTGGCAAAATTCTATCTGTTGAAAAAAAATAAAAAGTGATTTTTCTTTTTCACTTTTTATTTTTCCTTTTATTTTAGACATTTCGTTTTTTAAGTTTTAGTTTTCATTTCTTCCGGCTATTTTTTGCCGGCAGATTGTATCTTTTTAATTTTGGTGCAGCGTATTGTTTTTCGATTTAAATTTAAAAGTCCTTCTGAATTGGTAGAAACCTTTTAATGTTTTTATTGCTTCATGATTGAACAGGTGAATTACTTATGAGTTCGGAATTATCCCCTCAAGTTCAAAATCAAATTGCACAAATACAACAGGTACAGCAGCAGGCGCAAGCACTTGCGATGCAGAAATCACAAACCGACGTTATGATTAAAGAAACGGAAATGGCGATTGAAGAATTAAACAAATCAGCCGAAGACGCCGTTGTTTACAAATCAGTCGGCGAATTGATGATTAAAACAGACAAAGCCTCTCTTTTAGCTTCATTAAAAGAACGCCAAGAGACCTTTTCGTTAAGAGTTCAGTCAATTGAACGCCAAGAAGAACGCTTAAACTCAAGATTTAAGCAGCTTCAGGAACAACTTCAAAGCATGATCGGAACACCCGGCGGCGGCGAAGAAGATTAAACACAGCCGTGACATCTATGAGGGTAACTGACTTAGAATTCTTCAATCGCCTTCTGGATTATCGGAACATACTCTACATTTGCCACAGAAATGCGGACCCGGATGCCGTCGGCAGCGCATACACGCTCGCAGAAGCATTCGGCGGAACAATCGGTCTCGTTGACGACTGTAACCGTGTTGCTGCGAATCTGATTGACAAACTGGACATTCCGGTGACAATGTTCCCGGACCCGAGTGATTATGACATGACTGTCGTCGTTGATACTTCAACTCGCGGTCAGCTCAATGAATTAAAACTCGGGAAATTTTGTTTAATTGACCATCATGCCACAACGGCGCTTTTAGATGACGCTGAATTTTATATTCACGAAGAGACAACCTCAACCGTTGAAATAATATTCAGAATTTTAAACGTTGCCGGCATCCCGATTTCTACGAAAATGGGTCTTGCCATGATAACAGGAATCATAACAGATACCGGTCATTTAAAACACGCAAATTCAAGCACATTCAAAACACTTTCCGGAATAATGGAAGTCAGCGGCGTGGATTATTTCGACGCGCTCGAATTAATGGCAGCAACCCCGCAAGACATTTCCATTCGCATTGCAATGCTGAAAGCGGCAATGCGCTGCAAAGTCGAACGTGTCGGCGATTGCTTGATTGCAACAACAAATGTCAGTTCGTACGGCGGCGCTGCGGCTTCAATGCTGACCAACATCGGCGCAGATATTGCGTTTGTCGGGTCAGCCAAAGATGAAAACAGCGTTCGTATCAGCGGCAGAGCAAAAAGAGATATGATTTTATCCGGTGTAAATCTGGGAAAGCTGATGGAAGACGTTGGCGAAAAATATAACGGAACGGGCGGCGGCCACAGCGGCGCAGCCGGCATGGGGGGGGGGGGATTACGCAAAAAAATTAATTGCGCAGGAATGTGCCGAACCGTTAACATGCAAAAAAATAGCAGCAGATCATCCCGATGAAGAATCGGAATATTTAAGCGACTGACAGCGGTTGAATGAATTCATTCAACTGCTTTTTCAACTTTTTTCACTTCATAAAACAATTAATCTGTATTCTTTTCTTATTGTTCCGGTAACTTTCCCGATTCTTTTTCTAATTTTTTGTGTTCAGCTTTAACTTTGCGTTCCAGTTTTTTGATATCTTCTTCAGGAGGAAGATCCTCCGGCTTAATACCTCGTTGACCAAGCATTTTACGAACGCTTTCATTGTTTTGAACATGTTCAGCAGCAATCGAAGATTCCCCTTGCAGATCTTCTTGTAAGACGTTATGGTTAGTCATTTCAGTTGCCAGATTTTTCGCAGCAATAGTCAAAGTCGGAAGAAAATCAGCTAAAGGGCGAGTTTGAATAATACCATATTTTTCTTTCATGTCTTTTGTTGTGTAACCGCCGAATAATGCTGCATCTCCCACTGAACGAATGCGACCAAACCCTGCATCATCTACACCTCGCTCATAACTATTTTGAGACAAAATTCTTTCAGATTCGCGTAACCTTTCTCTTGCTTCCATTCGATCTTGGAGAAGCATTCTGTTTTCAATGATTTCTTGCTTTCGAGTCTGCACAGCAAAATAACTTTGAGCAAAAGCAATGATTTCCTTTCGAGGATCACCATTTTGAGCAATTAAATAACAAGCATAACGAGTAAGCATAAAATCATCGATGCTGCGTTCGGCTGCGCTGCCAATTTTGACCATTTTCGTGACGTCACGAAAATGGTCATTCGGCTCGACACCTGTTGATTTGCAAGATTCAATAGATTTATGAAGAACCCCTTGGAAATTTTCCCAACGAGAATAACCTAAAGGTCCCATAAGATCACGAGCAAACCAAAATTCGACGTCAGCATCGGGTATATTTTGACTGATGGCATCAAAAGATTCTTTTAATTGCTTAATAACATCTGATTTCATGAATAATTCCACTTTCACATTAAAAAATCATAATGAACTAATACGATATGCAAAAATTAGAGCACCTCAAATAAGAACATATTTATATTTTTTCTAAATTATTTTCCAATTTTCCAAAAAAATCGCATTTAGAATCATTTGATTTTTATATCTGTTTTTCCTCATTATTTTCAATAAAATTGAATTTGGTATCTTTTGCCAACTCTTTCTTCTAAATTTTACAGGAGTTTTATTATGCCTTATTGGAATCAAGAAATTGAGACGATGGATCAGGAAAGTCTTCGTCAAATGCAAAATGAAAAATTGGTCAAACTCGTGAAATATGTTTACGACCGCTCCCCTTTTTACAAAAAACGTTTTGATGAATTCGGAGTCAAACCCGAAGATATTCAATCAATTGAAGACATTACAAAACTTCCGTTTACAAAAAAACAAGATTTAAGAGACACTTATCCGACAGGAATGTTTTGTGTAAAAAATACAGATGTCGTTCGTTTCCACGCCTCTTCCGGAACAACCGGAAAGCCGACTGTTGTCGGATATACGCAGCATGATTTGGATTGCTGGACAGAATCCTTAGCGCGCGGATTTACAGCAATCGGACTCGGTGCCGACGATATTATTCAAGTCAGTTACGGCTACGGTCTTTTCACAGGCGGTCTCGGCATTCACTACGGATCTGAAAAAATCGGCGCAACAACTTTGCCGACAAGTTCCGGAAATACCGAGCGTCAAATAACATTAATGGAAGACTTAAATGTCACCGCTGTTTGCTGCACGCCCTCTTATTTTTCATATTTAATTGAAGCTGCCGAAAAAGAAGGACACAGTCTCCTGAAAAATGAAAAATTACGCGTCGGCATTTTCGGTGCGGAGCCGTGGTCTGAATCTCTTAGAAAACGTATCGAAGAGAGATCAGGAATCAAAGCGTATGACGTTTTCGGCACATCAGAACTCAGCGGTCCGCTTTTCACGGAATGTGAAATGCAGGACGGAATGCACATTTGGAGCGACATGTTCCTTTTTGAAATTTTAGACGCCGAAACAAATGAGCCTGTTCCCGACGGCGAAATCGGTGAATTAGTCGTGACAACGCTTTCAAAAGAAGCTTTGCCGCTGATTCGATATCGCGTCGGCGATTTGGCATCTTTGAAAACTTCAGTCTGCAAATGCGGCCGAACGCACCCGCGTTTGATGAAACTGAAAGGAAGATCAGATGACATGGTTATTGTTCGAGGGATCAACGTTTTCCCGGGACAAGTCGAATATGTTTTAGTGAAATTCCCGGAAGTGTCGCCCCACTTTATGATTGTGATCGAACGAATCAACGAATTGGACCGAATGTCCGTTCAAGTTGAGCTGATTGATATGAACTCGGACAAATTGGATGATTACTATAAATTAAAATCCAAAATTGAATCCGAACTGAAATCCATCATGAACTTGGCGGTTGACGTTGAATTTGTCGGACCGGGAACAATTCCGAGATCAGAAGGAAAAGCAAAAAGAGTGACGGACAAACGTCAAATCTGAACGGCTGAAAAACAGCAGAAGTTATACCGCATGAAAGCATTTTAAGATTAATTTAAAACAATACAATAAAAGTGATTTTATGACAAAAACCATCAAACAAATTTCTCTGTTTTCAGAGAATAAGCCCGGCCGCTTGGCAAAAATTTCAGATGTTTTGGGAAAAGAAAAAATCAATATCCGCGCGTTTACGATTGCCGAATCGGGAGACTTCGGAATTGTCCGAATTGTCGTTGACAAACCGGATATTGCAACCGTCGTGTTAAAAAGAGAAGGATTTACAGTTTCCGAAACCGATGTCATTGCTGTTGAAATCAGCGACGAGCCGGGAAGTTTAAAAGATGTTGCCGAATTGTTCGCAGAAGGCAGCATTAATATCGACTACGCTTACGCTTTTATCGGAAAAAACCAAAAAGCGATTTTAATTGTCCGCGTCAGCGATTTGAACAGCGCTTTATCATTCCTGGAAAGCAAAAACATTTCACTTTTGGAAATCGGCGACTTCAATTAAATCAATTGAAAGTCCCTTTTATTTTTTATTATTTCTCAAAACGGTTATACTCATGCCTTCCAAACCGGTTGACTCTTGGAAAAGTAAACGCGGCGGAACTCATACAACACTCATCGGAGATCGCAGCGGCAGAAAAATTGCGTCTCTTGTCGCGTCTCACGATTCCGTGAAAAAAATAGTTCCGGGAATTATTCAATCAAAAGGACCGGCAGGCGGTTCGTTTCGCGCCAAAGTTCTTCGTCCCGATAATCGCGGAAATCTTCGGCTTTTATTCACGCAGGGAACCAGTTATCAGGAAATTATGCTTGTGACGACCGCTTCAAATTTAGAAGAAGGAGAAGCGATTTCGGACGAATTGAATAAGCTTATTGAAATCGAATTAAATAAATAAAACCGCAGAGGAAAAAGATTGAAATTTTTAGGAATGGATCACGGAACCAACGCAATTCGATTTGCCGTATCAGAATGCGGAATTGTTCGTTTTTTTGAAATTTCCCGCGCTGAAGCCGGTGAAATGGATTCTCAATCACTTCAAAATCATATTGAAAAAAATCTCGGATTTTCTCTTGAAGAAATTCATCTTTCATGTTTAACATACTCAATGGGCGATGCGATTTCGGAAATCACGGATATTTCATTTGTTGAAAATCGAGGCGTTTTGAGTACGGACGGCGTCGGCGAAAAAACAAATGCCGGAACAAAAGTTTACGATATTTTTAAGAAAAATAATTTTTCCGCGATTTTACTTCCCGGTCTTCATCGAAACAGCCCGACCGACAGCCGAATGAAAGCTTTTTCTCATCAAGCCAGTCCCGAAAAAATTGCCGCCGCTTATCACGCTTATTCGTCGGGTCATCGCCGATTTATTTTATCAGACATCAGTTCAAACACCGTAACGGTTGCCGTTGCCGACGGAAAAATATTGGGCGCGTTGGATGCCGCAATCTTTGCACCGGGAACCCGGCACGGACCGCTGGATGTTGAAGCGATTCGAGACGTTGACGCCGGAAAAAAATCAGCAAATGACGCATTTTCAAATGCGGGAGTCGGTGAAGATTTTAAAACGCTCGCTTTTTTTGCGGCTATGGAAATTTCGGCAATGGATATTTTAATGAAAGAATATGAAGCGGCAGATTATGATATTTTATTGGCAGGTTCAAGCGGAGAAAAGAAAGAAGTCCGCGCCGAAATTTATCGATTATTAAATCAGCCGCCCGAAGTTCTCGGAAAATGGGCGGCAGCCGTCGGCTGCGCCGAAATTGCGCAAGCGGTTACCGGTGGCGAAAAAGAAATTCTCGGAATTTCAGTTCGTTTTGACAGATAAATAATTGCAAATGCCCTTCGTCGCTGCAATTCCTCTTTTAATTTATTTTGAGCAGCCAGAGAGTTTATATATTCAATGAACATATTTGGACATTAAAGAATTAAAAGAGACATTAAACTATGATGAATATAACAACATTTTTAGATGCAAATATGCGTCGGCTCTCAAAAAACGTGTTTCATTGCCCTGAGCGCGAAACATATTACACATCTGCCGAAATATTATCTATTTCGTCCGGAATCGCTTCGGAATTGAAAAAAAAGGGAATTGAAAAAGGAGACAAAGTTTTAATTTATTTAAACAACTCCCCGGAATACCTTTTTTCTTATTTTGCAATTTGGAGACTCGGCGCGGTTGCCGTTCCGACAAATCGCGTTTACACAAAATTCGAATTGGCTTACATGATTGAAAATTCAGAAGCGCGCTTTGTGATTACAGACAGCGACGGCGTCAGCGCGGTTGAAGAAAATCCGGAAATTTCAATTTATGTTCCCGAAAATATTGAAAAGATGAGAACGCATTCGATTTTGCCGCCGACCCCGACAAATCCCGATGATCTTTGCCAAATTCAATACACATCAGGAACAACCGGAAAACCCAAAGGCGCGATGCTGACACACGGAAACTGGGCAGCAGCCGTTTCCAATGAATGCGATGTCATGGAATTTGTCGAATCCGACATTTATCTCGGCATTTATCCGATGGGACACGTCGGAATCAGTTGGGGAATTGCAGCACTTTACGCCGGCGCGCTTTACATTATGATGGAGCGCTACAATCCGGAACAGTATTTGGAATTGATTGAGAAACATCAAGTAACGGCTCTTTCAGGAATGCCGCCGGTCATTCATTCTTTAGTCAATTCACCGGAAGGAACGGAAGACAAAATCAAAACCGTTCGCGAAATAATTTCGGGCGGCGGAACGCTGCACAACGAAACTTGGAAAGAATTTCATAAAAGATATCACATTCCCGTCGTCAATGCTTACGGTTTATCCGAAACAATCGTCATCGGGACAGGAACTGTCATTCGACCGATAGATTACGAAACCGCCGACAAATTCCAAAGTGTCGGGCACCCGGTTTGTTTTTCGGAAGTCAAAATTGTTAATGAAAATAATTCGGAAATGGAGTTGCAGCAAGGCGAAATCGGTGAAATTGCGCTTCGCGGACCGGCGGTTGCCAAAGGATATTACGGCATGCCGGAAGAAACAAAACAATCATTTTTGGAAGATGGATGGTTTTTGACAGGAGATATCGGCTATCTCGATTCGGATTTGCGTTTGTGTTTGACGGACCGCAAAAAAGATATGATTGTGATGTCGGGCTGGAAAATTTATCCGACAGAAATTGAAGATGTTTTGCTGCGTCATCCCGATGTTTTGGAAGTTGCGGTTTTCGGCGTCTCTCATCCGCACCGCGGAGAAATTCCGATTGCGGCAGTCATCTGGCGCGAGGGCTGTGAGAGCCCCGCAGAGCTGTCCGCTTTTGCGAAAAGCCATTTGGCCGGCTATAAAGTCCCGAGACACATTTTCACCGTGAATGAACTTCCGCGTGTCAACGGATGGAAATTGCTTCGAAGAGAATTGAAAGCAAAATACGAACCTGAATTTTCCGGTTTGGAATAATTGCTTTCGTTTGGCCAAATCTGAAACGCCGTTTTTAAAATTTAAATGAAGAAACATTTAGGAATTATACAGATATTATGAAATCAAGAGATATCGCCCTCGTCGGCATTTTACTTGCCGCCGGCGCCATTGCCCGTTATATTTCCCTGTTCATTCCGGGAGCAATTGTCGCAAATTTAACAATTGCATTTTACTGCCTCGCCATCATTTTGGTGGTTCCGAAATTCAAAGAAACACTCGGAATCGGATTGGTCGCAGGTATTATTTGTGCCGTTTTCAGCCACTCCATTTTCCCGCTCGGAAATTTGATTTCAGAGCCGATCGGAGCATTTGTTGCGCTTTTAGTTTATAAAATCGTTCGCAACAGAACAAAACTCGCGCCGGGAATTACAGCAGTTATTGCAACTCCTGCCAGCGGTTTTTCATTTATTACGATTACCTGTCTCGTTAATATTGCAACAGCAGGCGCGTCACCGTCAATGATGCTGTCTTTTGCGATTTCTATGATTCCAATCGTTGCCGGCGCAGCCGTTGTTAATACAATTATCGTTCAATTAATCGCAATGCCGGCAATGGCTGTCATGCAAAAAACAGTTCCGATTCAGAAAAAAACACATGACAAGCCCGCCGATAAAAACGCAATGATTGCGCTTGATAATGTCAGCTTTACATACAACACAAATGCAAATAACGCAAATGCGGGCGGCAATTGCAATTCCGAGCCGGCATTGAATAACATGACGCTTAAAATTAATTCGGGAGAATTTGTTGTTGTGACAGGACCGTCCGGTTCAGGAAAAACAACATTCTGCCGAGCCGCATCAGGAATTCTTCTTCACGCTTACGGCGGAACCGCTGACGGTGACATTACTGTCATGGGAAAATATGCGGATGAATACGAAAATACGGAAGAATTGAGTTTGAATGTCGGTATGGTTTTTGATGATTCTGATGCGCAATTGATTTTTACGACAGTGGAAGAAGAAATCAGAACCGGACTTGAAACCCGAAAATTGACCGAGTCTGAAATTAACGACAAGCTGAACGCGCTTTATGAAATGACATCGACGAAAGAAATTTGCGACAAAGCGCCGCATTCTCTTTCCGGCGGTCAAAAACAGCGTGTCGCATTCGCGGCGGCTTTGTCAAAAGAGACGCCGATTTTGATTTTAGATGAAGCGACGTCTGAATTGGACAAAAAAGCCAGAACTCAAGTTTATTCAATTTTAAAAACATTGGCGGAAAGCGGCAAAACAATTATTTTAGTCGAACATATGGTTGATGAAACGGTTGATTACGCCACGCGTCAAATTCGTTTGGAAAACGGAAAAATCGTTTATGACGGAATTCCTGTTAAAGATTCGGCGGCAATTCCGAATTTCAATAAAGTTCGGCAAAACGGCAAAACAATTGCAACCGTGAAAAATTTGGTTCATGTTTACGGCAAAAATTTCAAGGCGCTTGACGATGTTTCAATCGAACTTTCCGCCGGCGAAATCGTTGCCGTTGTCGGCGAAAACGGCTCGGGAAAAACAACTTTAATTAAACATTTAAACGGATTGCTGCGCCCGACTTCCGGAACGGTTGAAATTTTCGAACAGAAAATTGAAAATCAAAGCATTTCAAAAATTGCAGGAACAGTCGGATTGGTTTTCCAAAATCCTGACACAATGCTTTTTGAAAATTCGTGCGTTAAAGAAGTTGCGTTCGGTTTAAAAAATATCGAGAAAACGAATTCGAAAGATTCAACAGAGGAAGACGCGAACAAGGCAATTCTTCAAGCACTTGAAGATGTCGGACTTTCGGCAAAAAAAGACGTCAATCCGCGTTATCTCAGCCGCGGCGAGCGTCAAAGATTAGCGCTTGCCTGCGTTTTAGCGATGAATCAGCCGATTTTAATTTTAGATGAACCGACAACCGGATTGGATTTGAAAGAATCTTTTGAAATTATGGAGCTTTTAATGAAAATCCGCAATGAAGGCAAAACGATTTTAATGGTGACACACAGCCCGAAAATTGCCGAAATTGTTGCCGACCGAGTCATTGAAATGAAATTCGGAAAAATCATGTCTGTTACAAACGAAAATTCGAAATCGAAGTTGGCAGGAGAAATTCTTGAAAGCACCGATCTCAAAATCGCGCGAGGTGATTAAGATGGATGATATTATGCAATTTACGCCCGGAAACGGATTATTCCATCGACTGAATGCGATGACGAAAATTATCTTTGCCGTCGGCATGCTGATTGCTGCGGTTTTAACCGACAATCAATACATTTTAGCAGCAATGGTTATTTTCATAATCGCTCTTGCCGCGGTTTCCGGACTCGGTAAAGCGTTGCTGAAACAATTTCCGATAATTATGATTCTCAGCGTTCTGTTGATTCTGCTGACGATTTTAACAATGCGGGACGGAAATATTCTGTTCTATCTCATCCCGATCAGCAGCGGATACATTCCGGTGACAGACGGCGCAATTATATTCGCAATCACAATGGTTCTTCGCTTTACAGTTTTAATTTCATCATTCCAATTGCTTGTGATTTCAACAAAACCGAGCGAACTTGTCAATGCGCTTTACGTGCTTCGCGTTCCGAGCGACTACGCGTTGATGCTTTTAATTGCGATTCGCTTCATTCCGACACTTCAACGCGAAGGAATACGAATCAATGAAGCGCAGCTTTCAAGAGGATACAATCCCGGCGGCGGCTTAATCGGAAAAATTAAGCAAACCGGACCGGTCATGCTTCCGTTAATGCTCAATTCAATTTCAAAAGCGGATACGCTCGGATTGACAATTGACATGCGCGGATATCGAAAAGCAGCAGAACATCGCCGAAAAATCAAATATCATTTCCCAGATTTCTTAATGATTTTCACAACAGCGGCAATTCTGATAGCAACAGCAGTATTTACATTCCAATGAAAAACGGATTAATTCAGGACTTAATAAAATGGCACAAAAAATAAATGTATCATACATAGGAACAGGCTTGTTGGTGTTGATTGCGCTCATCATCATGATAACAAAACCATTTTCCGCAAGCTTAAACGACTCGGCGCAATTAATGCTGGGAGGCATATTGATTACTTTATCCATTTGGATTTTCAAGCCTTTCAATTTGCCTTATTCTGTCGGCGGATTGTTTTTGGCTTTCTTCGCGCTGGCACTCGGACTCACGCCCGCAGTTGTCTTTTCCGGATTTACGCAATCTGCTATTTGGACGCTGGTTCCCGCGCTTTTCTTCGGCTACGTTCTTCAAAAAACAGGACTGGGAAAACGAATCGCAATGGAAATTATAAAAAGATTCAAACCGACATACACTTCATTGGTCTTTGCGTGGGTGCTTATCGGCATTGTATTGAGTTTATTAACGCCTTCCAGTACCGTCCGAGTTGCAATAATGATCCCGATCGCCGTTCAATGCTGTGAGTTGTTCAAGCTTGAAAAAGGATCAAAAGGAAATTCATTGATTCTCTTGACTGCGTTTGGAATGGCAACGATTCCCGGATTGGGATGGATGACCGGCACTCTTTGGGGACCGGTTTTATCCGGCATGATAAATTCCGTTCCCGAAACACAGGGACTGATTACGTTTGACGTTTGGTTCAGCACGCTGTTTATTCCGGCGATGATTGTAACAATAATTTTGATTGCGGGCAGTTTACTTTTACTCAAACCCAAAGAAAAACTATCCAGAGATGCCATTGATGCAATCAAGAACGAAACAGTTCAGAAAATGAGCAGACACGAAGTCATTACGGGAATTATTCTCATTGCCGTTTTCGTTTTGTTTATGACAAATAAAATTCACGGTTTGCCCGATGCCGCAGTGTGTCTTATCGCTGTCTTTTTGTTCTTCCTGTCAGGTGTTTTGGAATCAAAAGACTTCAACATCGGCGTCAATTGGGATTTGATTGTTTTCATCGCAATCGCACTCAGTTTCAGTGCAATCTTTACTGAAACCGGAATCTCAGAATGGCTGGCAGGAATTATTGTGCCGCTCATCGCGCCGATTGCCGGCAATCCGTATCTGTTTATGTTCAGTATTATGATCTTTGTGTATTTGTGGAAATTCGTCGATGTTGCGCTCTTCATACCGACCATAGCAATACTTGTACCGATTCTTCCTGCCATTCAGGAAGCATACAGCATTAGTCCGTTGGTTTGGTTATTCGTCTTCGTCATGGCAGCCAGCGCGTTCATTATGGCGTATCAAAATCTGTGGGCAATGATGAGCCGATCGATTGCTGGTGACAGAACTTTTACAAATAAACATCTCGGCACATATGGAATGATCTATTTCGCAGCGAGCTTTATCGCGCTGCTTGTGGCGATTCCGATGTGGGTTAAAGCCGGATTATTCGGATAAAGAAAAAAAAAATCGGGAGAAATCCCGAATTTTTTGATTTTAAAATTTGATGATTTTATCTTTTTTCAGTTAAAATCAATTTGTCTCAAACTTCTTTTTCAACTTCTCATAAAACGCATTCTCATCGCCCTTTGACGTTAAAAACAGTTTTTCAACAATCAATTCGGGCGTGCTTTTCGCAATATGATTTTTAATCGGATTTCTGTTGACGATCAAGTTCAAATCATCATCAAGACCGCCGGCTTCAATGCCGTCAACTCTGATCGGAATGCTGCAATTTTCCATGATGGATTCAGCCAAGTGTGAAACAAAAAGCGACAGCGTTTTCCCGTTTTCACAAAATGTTTCCAAAAGCCCCGCGATGATTTTGGCGGACGCGCCGGGTTCTGTAATAGATTCCAATTCATCGGCGAAAACGGCACGCTCGGTTCCGTTGCTTTGAGAAACAATTGAAAAGTTTCGAAGCGTTGTTTCAAAAGCGCCGGCGTCCAACGTTCCTTTGGATTTTCCGAAATAATAAAATTCTTCAATCGGCGAAAACGTGAATGAATCTGCCGGAATCGGAAATCCCATGTGCGCTAAAATTAAACATTGTCCGACAAGTTCGAGAAGCGTCGTTTTTCCGCCGGAATTCACGCCGCTCAAAAGAACAGCGTTTTCAACATCGTAAGAAACCGGCGTTACTGTATCAACGCCGTATTTTGAAGAAAGG
>JGI994J12354_10003072_pt1 | contig 15827 bp, 7 predicted proteins | sample IntmicLarv3ML3BL_FD_12354 | JGI IMG/M metagenome (IMG submission 12354) | reverse complement strand
CGGCGCCACTAAGGTTATCTCTGATTTTGAAAAGGCAACCGGTATTACTGTGAAGTGGACTGTTGAGCAGTACGGAACCTACTTATCAAAACTGGCGGCACGGGTAGGCGCAGGTTCCTCCCCTGATCTTGTTCACACAAAAACAGGCTTACCCGCGGAATTGGTCTCACTTCAACCTATTTCGGCATCCGGATATGACTTTAATGATGCAGCTTGGGATAAATGGACAATGAATGCATATACGGTAAACGGAAAAACATACGGAATGAGCCTGGAAAATACACATATCCAATCACCGGATATGCTCTTTTATAATAAATCCGTAATCAGCAAGTATGATTTACCTGACCCCTATACACTTTGGAAACAAGGAAAATGGAATTACGATAAATTTTTGGAAATAAACAGGATGTTTATGAAAGACGCGAAAGCGGATGGCGCATGGTCTGCCGGATCGGACGTCGGAATAAACAGCTATCTCTCATGGTTTGGTGTGCAAGGGGCATTGAAATTTGATGGAAGCAAGTATTCGAGTTCACTTAAAGATAGCAAATTCATCAAATCAACTCAAGATGCACTTGACTTATTAAACAATGAAAAACTAATGGCGCGGTGGGATCCGAAATCTTTTGAGCAGGGAAAACTGTTGTTTTTCAGTGCATATGGCATTCTCGCCCGCAGAACAAATGCTTATTTTTCGTCAATGAAATCAAGCGGCACATTGGGCGTTGTTCCGAACCCGGACATTCCGGGGCAACCCCGTTATCAGGGCTTTATAGAATTGGAATCCTTTGGAATTGCTAAAGGATCGAAAAATCCGCAAGCTGGTCCTTATTTCCTGCGTTATTATTTAGATAGCTCGAATTATAATGTGGATTCATTCTTCGCCAGTGCGGAAGCTTTGGATGTATACAAGTTTTGTATGCAACAAAAAAACAAAGTTATGTTGACCGGCTTGGGTTTAGATTCTGTATATTTTGGTGGTACAAATGAGTTTTGGGATAAATTAGATGATGCGACAGGAGCGCAGGTTCCCAATTTATTAAATCAATATGCTTCCTTAATAGACGAACAAGTTAAACGGTTCAATGAGCAATTAAACTTGTTGAAATAATTATTTGAAAGAAAGGAACATGTGAGCCTGTATATTGCTTTACAGGATTCAATAACGAGGTGAAATGCTATGCAAAAAATGTATGCTTTAATTATCGTAATTATAATGATAATACTTTCCCTTGCCGCTTGTGATCCTTCAAATAAAGATGAACCTGAAGTTAGTTCGTCAAGTTCGGAGAGTGTCAGCTCCGGTAATTCCACGGTCGGAGATCCAACAACAGACAGTTCAGCGACAGACAGCACAGCAGCAGAAAGTTCAGCCACAAAAGGTGAATCCAGTTCCAGCGGAAGCTTAAAAACCGGAGACAAATCAGTAAACGGAATATCTGTAAATGTTTCTGTTCAGCGCCCGAGGGACGACGTCGATGAATTTCGCTCGATTGGGAACGCTGCGGAAAAGTGGAAATCTGCGAGCGGAGGAGCGAATACGGAAACCGCAGAATTGCGTAAAAAAATATTAAATTCCCAAAACACATCGAAAACTTGGAGCGGGACTACATACTATATATCCCCCGGTGGCGATAATCTTAATGACGGAAAATCACCTGAAAAGGCAATTAGGACAATAAGCGCTATAAACACACTATCTCTTCAACCGGGTGATGCGCTTTTATTTGAGCGCGGTGGTATTTGGCGTGTATCGGAACAGATATGGGCAAAAGCTGGTGTTACTTACGGCTCTTATGGCACCGGCGAAAAACCAACCATTTACGGCTCTCCGATTAATTATGCGCGAAAAGAGTTATGGGAACCGAGCAAGATGAGCAATGTTTGGAAAGTTGATTTCCCTTATTTCGATGCTGGAGTCATTGTTTTTAACCATGGCGAGGATGTGGGCACTAAAAAGGGAATGGGTCTTGTTCAACTCACAAAAAACGGTGATTACTATCATAATTCACAAAGCGGTATATTGTATCTTTACTACGACAAAGGAAATCCGGCCTCTTTTTATAAGGATATAGCTATTACACAAAAAGGAACTATATTTGGAATAAATGTCAATGTAAGTAATGTGACCTTTGATAATTTATGCCTTAAATATAGCGGCGCATATGCGATACGAACAGAAGGCGGAAATAATAACGTAAAAATTACAAATTGTGAAATAGGATGGATTGGCGGCTCTAAATTCAATGAAACTACTTTCTATGGCAATGCAATCGAATTATGGGACTCTGCTAAAAATATAACTGTCGAAAACAACTGGATATATCAAACCTTTGATTCGGCATTATCCCCGCAAGGCAGTGGAGATTATTTTGAAAACATTCATTTTTTGAACAATTTATTGGAATATAACAACACTCACATAGAAATGTGGGTTAGAAGTCAGGAATCTAAAATTACTGGTTTTCGCATTGAAGGGAACATTATGCGTTTTGCTTCAATGGGATTTGGCTCTCTTCTGGAAGGAACGGGAGCGCGCGGAATTGAAGGATGTATTTGTTTTCCGCCTGATGGTGGTATCTCGTCTGCTGTAATTACAGATATCTCCATTAAAAACAATATTTTTGATACTGCTTATTATTATTTGGTTAACTGGAATTTGCCGAGCAAAAATCAAGCAGGTATAAAAATCAGCGGAAATACATATTATGCCAACTCAAATAGACGTTATGCACATTTTGATCTTGTAATATTTGACGGAGTTCGCAGAAATGCCTCAAATCAAGCCGAGTTGGAGGAAACCATTACTATTTTTGACAAATCCCCTAAATTAGTTAAATGGCTGGGATAAAGAATCAAGTTTATGAAGCGGCTGAAAAACTAAAAACACTATTTTTTAGGAGAATGTTGGCGATGAAAAAACGCATTAAAAACACTATTGTAATCGCTTTGACACTTATTATGTGTTTTGTTTCGGTTAATTTATCGCCATTTGCTCTTGAAACTGAACCTGGCGAAAATGAAGCAGGTAATATAAATGAATTAATGCCGGGTCTGGAAAATTTAGAAAGCCTTGATTATTTAGGATATTTGCTTAAACACTCCGATTCCCCAACAGCTCAAAAGCCGGTCTCTGTAAGCATAAATACAGAAGTATATGATACTTCACTTACCTTTGAAATTGAGATTCCCTCAAACGGTTTGTACACTATCTGTATGTCATATAAGGCAATTGGTAGCACTAATAACGCAATTGAATTCGGAATGAAAATAAATGGCGAAACACCTTTTGCCGAAGCGGAAAAATTGCTTTTTCCCCGTATGTGGCAGGATGAAGAAGGGCGGCGGGTTGACGGTCTTGGCAACGAGTTCGCAGCTAGACAGATACCGTATGATCAATATCGTTTTGCGTTGGCCTTGGACGTTAACAAACGCACGGTAGATCCATATCTTGTTTTTTTAACTGAAGGCGTTCAAGAAATTACCTTAACCCCGGTGGTCGGCAATTTTGAGCTTGAATATTTCGAGTTTGGGACTTTAAAAACAGCAGATACCTATAAAGCACCTGTTGACAATGACAAAATGTATCATGGTAAACCAATTGTCATTGAAGGTGAAAATCCTGCTTTGAAAAACAGTTATTGGCTTTCTGCAAAAACTGATAATTCCAGTATAAAAATCACACCTAATGATCCAATGAAAAGTCTTGTTAACTATATTGGCGGCGGCAACTGGAAAACCTCCGGCGAAACGATAATTTGGGAAACGCCGGAACTTCCTGAAGGGTATTATCAGTTGGGGTTTTTGTATAGGCAAAGTGAAGTAATCGACGGGAAAGTCTATCGTGCGTTGACGATTGATGGTGAAACACCTTTTAAGGAAGCAGAAGCAATCGGATTTATGCACAATGATAATTGGCAGCAAAAATTCTTTTCCGATGACGAAAACAACCCTTATCTTATTTTTCTATCTGCCGGAAAGCATGAAATCGCCTTAATGGTGGTTCCCGGTGAAATTTCTGAGGTACGTAACTTGTTGCAGGATGCGGTTGCACAGCTCGGAGCTCTGTATATTGATATAACTATGATTACCGGCGAAAAGGTAGATATCTATCGCGATTACGATCTGTTCGCCCAAATTCCGGACATGAAAGAACGTCTTGAAATCATTTTGGATACATTGAATACAGCTGACGAAAAACTCAAAGAGATTACCGAAAAAAACAGCAACTCACATTCGTCGGCAATTAGAAGAATGGCGCGCGTTGTCAAGCTTATGTTGGATAACCGCTACACGGCGCACAGGTATAAAACCGAATACTATACTGGATATACCGTTGCTGCGGCTACTTTGTACGAGTTGCAAAGTATGCCTCTTGATATCGACAAGTTCATCTTAACCGCTCCCGGACAGGAAATCGCTTTTGAAGCACCTGGAGTCTTTGCCAGTATTAAATTTTTCATTCAGAAGTTTTTAAGCTCATTTCTTCGGGATTACAATAATATTTCAGGAGATTCTGATGCTGGAGAGCCGGTTACCATTTGGGTGAACTGGGGACGCGATCAGGCGCAAGTGTTGAATTCGCTTGTACAAACATCTTTTACTGCCAAGACTGACACCCCGGTGAATATTCAGCTTGTCAACGCTTCCATCGTGCAGGCAACCCTTTCAGGGAAAGGGCCAGATGTAATTTTACAGCATTCTCGGTCAGAACCGGTCAACCTTGCTATGCGAGGTGTACTCTATGATTTAACAATGTTTGATGATTTAGGCGATGTGCTAGGACAATTTCAGCACGGCGCGGAAATACCGTATCGTTATAAAGACGGGTTGTACGCTCTGCCTGATACACAAATATTCTATTTAATGTATTACCGCAACGATATATTGGCACAATTAGAGCTTGAAATTCCCGAAACTTGGGAAGATTTTCAGCAAATTATCAAATTGCTCGCTCGACGGAATCTTCAGGTTTGGATGCCGAATACCCCGGCAACCGACATAAATCAGGTGAATGCCGGTATTGGAAGCAATAACCTTTTCCCGAGTCTGCTCATGCAGAAAGGGTTGTCGCTATACAGTGAGGAAGGAAGAAGCACAAATCTTTCATCCTCTGAGGTAATGGTTACTTTTAACGAATGGACTGATTATTACCGAAAATTAAAGATTCCGAAGGTAATGGATTTTTACAACCGTTTTCGCACTGGCATCTGTCCGATCGGCATTACTAATTATACTATGTATACCACTTTGAAAGCGGCGGCACCTGAAATTGACGGATTATGGGGTGTCTCGCCTATCCCCGGCACACAACTGGCGGACGGAACGATTTCCCATGTGTCCTCTGGAGGAGGAACAGCCTGCGCTATATTAAAAAACGCAAAAGCTCCGAAAAAAGCCTGGGAGTTTTTAAAATGGTGGACCTCGGCAGAAACCCAATTGGCATACTCCAACGAAGTAGAATCAATTTTAGGTTCAGCAGGGCGAGTGGCTTTGTCAAATACAGAAGCTTTCAAGAATTTGGCGTGGGATACCGAAATGCTGGAGCCGATTTTAGAGGCTTGGAAGCAAGTACAGGAAATCCCCGAATATCCTGGCAGTTATTATGTTTCCCGTTCGGTATATCAGAGTTTTTGGAATGTAATAGAAGAAAAAGAAAATAAGAACCCGAAGGATATGTTGTTAAAATTCGGCAAGCAAGCTGATGTAGAGATTGAGCGAAAATGGAAACAATACGAAAATCGCTAAATTGTTTACAATGATTGCAAAATGGAGGTTAGAGCATGGTGAACAATCAGCCAAGAAAAAAATTAAAACAAGAGATAATCGGTGAAAATGCGATTTTCTACCTGATTATGCTGCCGTTTATGGGATTGTTTTTTTTATTCAATATTCTTCCTGTTCTTTCTTCTATGGTTCTGAGTTTTTTTGATTATGATATGGTTTCAACGCCATTGTGGAGCGGGTTAGATAATTACGTGAGGATGTTAACCGGCGACGAAACTTTTTTGAAAGTGCTTGGCAACACACTGCGGTTTTCGGTGGTTGCGGGACCGTTGAGCTTTATCCTCGCATTCCTGCTGGCGTGGATGATTAACGAGTTTTCCCCGCGTGTGCGCGTAATCTTGACTTTTATCTTCTATGCGCCAACCCTCGTTGGCAATGCATATTTCATCTGGCAAGTGTTTTTTTCAGGCGACAGTTACGGTTATCTGAACAATCTGCTCATAAGTTTCGGCTTTATTACAGAGCCAATTAACTGGTTCCAGAACACGACATACAATATGACCATAATCTTGATTATTCAATTATGGATGAGCATGGGCGTAAGTTTTCTGGCAAACATCGCAGGTCTTCAGAATGTTAACACGGAGCTGTATGAAGCAGGAGCAATTGACGGTATAAAAACCCGTTGGCATGAGTTGTGGTACATCACTATGCCGTCAATGAAAAGCATTTTGCTGTTCGGCGCGGTTATGCAGATACAAGCGGTATTTTCAGTAAGTGGAATTATCACCACCTTAGCGGGGTATCCCAGCGTCAATAATTCGGTAGACACTCTGGTTTCATACATATCTGATGTGGGAACAATGCGGTACGAAATGGGTTATGCTTCTACTTTATCTGTATTTTTGTTCCTACTGGTACTGACTTTCCGATTCGGCATCGGCGGGCTTTTGAACCTTGTGGGTAAGAGCGAAAAATAAATTAAAGGAGGCGGGAAGGCGTGTCAAAACAGAGTTTACAATACCGCCGCTACACGCGATCAAACATTGGTAATGTGTTCTATTTTTCTATTTTGTTTTTGGCTGGCGCATTTACGATGTTGCCGCTTATTTATTGCATCGTTACCTCTTTCAAGCCGCTTGACGAGCTTCTTATGTTTCCGCCGCAGTTCTTTGTGAATCGCCCTACCTTTTCTAATTTTCGCGCACTGCCCTCTCTTTTAAGTAAAATACAGGTTCCTGTTTCTCGTTATTTCTTCAACAGCTTTTTTGTGGCGGTTTCTGGCACTTTTTTGCACATTGTCGCAGCATCATTGGCGGCATTTACGTTTTCAAAATCTAAAGTTAAAGGTCGAAATGCACTGTTTTGGGTGGTACAGCTTATGTTGCTATATAACAGTTTTACATTAGCTGTTCCCCAGTATTATATATTTAGCCAAATGAGAATTATTGATAGCTATTGGGTTTATATTCTTCCTGCGATTCCGTCGGCAATGGGTTGCTTTCTGATGAAGCAATTCATGGATGTAGCCGTACCTGATGTTTTGATGGAAGCGGCGCGTATTGATGGCGCAGGTGTGCTACGTATTTATTGGAAGATTGTCATGCCTATTCTCAAGCCTGCTTGGATGACTATGATGCTGTTCTCATTCCAGAGCATGTGGTCTATAATTCCCAGCGGAACGATTTTCAGTGAGCAGTTGAAAACCCTGCCGCAGGTTATGTCATCTATCTCGGCAGGTGGTATAGCCCGGTCGGGCAGTACGATGGCAATAACAGTATTATTGATGATTCCGCCGATTTTAGTTTTTTTGATTTCACAGAGCAACGTATTGGAAACGATGAGCAGTTCAGGGATCAAGGAATAAATTATGAATAATAAGAAGAAAGGGCGGCGAGTCGGTTTGAAAAAGACACTACATACATTATGCGTGATAATAACGTTTGCCGCCTTGTTCAGTTTGACTGTCTCTGCGGCGCCGACGGATTCCTACAACCGACAGGATCAACCGGGAGGAAACTCTGTGCCTGTTATTACCCGCGAAATGCATACCGCCACTCAATCAATTACCGCTGCAATTCTTGGGTTAGATAAACCCTTGGAGGGACTTACCGATATTTTCAGCGGAGAGGACGGAACAATTTATATTTTATGCGGTAAAAGATCACGGCTTATACAATTAAATAAAGACTATACCTTGAAAAAAGAACTCACAATCAAGGATCAAGATGGAAATGAAGCGGATTTTACCGGAGCCCAGGGGATATACGCAGATAAAAACAAAAATATTTATATTGCCGATACAAGTAATGCCCGTGTGCTTATAACCGACAGTGATGGATTGATTAAAGATATATGGGAAGTTCCACAATCGGCATTGATTCCCAACGAGTTTCTATATCAACCAATTGCAATTGATATGGATAATAAAGGGTATGTATATATACTAAGCAACGGGTCTTATTACGGTTCACTTGCTTTTTCTCCGCAAGGTGTGTTTATGGGCTTTTTTGGTGCAAATACGGTCAAGGCAAGCGCTTTGGATACGATGGCATTTTTATGGGATAAGATAACAGGCAACGATACAAAAAGAGCGGCATCTGTAAAAACTTTACCATATTCGTTTGTGGACTTATGCATAGATCCGGATGGGTACATGGTAACCTGTACCGGCTCTTTGAATCCATACGAAAACGGTGAAGGTCAAATACGAAAAATAGGTCCTGATGGTTCCAACATTTTATATAAACGTAATACACGTGGTAATTCTGTTTCATCATCAATTGTCAACTTTTTAGAAAAGCGCCTTGTAGTTAGACAAAACAATTTAAGCCATTATATAGCACAGGATATCGTTTCTATTAATGTGAATGAAAAGGGTTTTATTTACGCTCTCGACAAAACGAACGGAACAATTTATTTGTATGACGGCGAATGCAATCTTCTGAATGCATTCGGCGGCGGACTTGGAACCGGAAGACAACTTGGGGTGTTTAATGCACCGATATCACTGACGCTACACGAATCATCTGTATTGGTAGCCGATTCATCGAACAACTCTATAACGGTGTTTAATATCACTGATTACGGTTCCTTAGTTCTGACAGCACAATCAATGTATCTAAAGGGCGACTATACTGAAGCGAAGTTATTATGGGAACAAGTTTTAGCTGAAGACAGCGGAAATCAATTCGCTTATCGCGGCTTAGCAATGGCATGTTATAGCGAAGGGAATATCGAAGCTGCCTTGGACTATGCGAAAGCAGGTTTAGATTATACCGTTTATGATTTGGCATGGCAGACAATAATAACTGATTTTTTAGCAAGGAATTTTATTTGGATTTTTATTGGAGCTATTGTGCTGATTGCTGGAATCACAACACTTTTGGTTTACATTAAAAAACGAAAAGCTGTGCTGATTACCAATCCAAAAATCAAAACGGTGCTTGCTGTCCCTTTTCATCCATTTCGATCTTTTGAGGAATTGAAATGCAAAAAGCAAGGCTCATTAATTATTGCCGCAGCATTGACAACGTTGCTGTTTATCGCTTTTATGATGAGCGCTACCGCCTCAGGGTTTTTATTTACCGACGTGTCGCCGCAACAATATAATATTTTTTACACTTTGGCGCAGACAGTGGGATTATTATTGCTTTGGACTATTTCAAATTGGTTGATTTGCTCGATGTTTTCGGGGAAAGGACGCCTTCGCGAAATATTTACTGCAACCGCATACTCTTTGACTCCGCTGATAATCTTTACTTTTGTGCGCGTAATATTGTCCAATTTTATGCCTTTTTCCGGCACAGGATTTTTAAACGGACTTCAAACTGCTGTGTGGGTATTTACTTTCTTCCTTTTATGTATCGCCATGATAACAGTGCATGAATATGATTTTTTTAAATTTTTTCTAACCGGAATCGTAGTTGTGTTTTTTATGATTTTAGTTGTTTTTATACTTTTCATGATATCAATTTTGCTTATGCAGTTTTGGGATTTTATTAAATCTGTTTATGAAGAAATTGCGTATAGATAATCATTATAAAACAGGGGAGATTACCGATATGGTTATAAAAAGAGTTTTATATGTACTTTTTACACTTGTAATGTCGGTAGCAATGCTTGCTGGCTGTAATAAACCTACGCAAAACATGAAATACGATAAAGATACGCCGGCATCTTCCCTATCGTCACAGGTTATTGCACAAAGTTCCGATTTTGCATTGATATGGAAAGACGAAGTAAAATGTGTGCAGATGGAAAGTCTTTCCGACGGGAAAATATGGTCAAGTATTCCAACTGAATACTTGATGTCCGGCGGCACAGGAGCTTCTGCGAATTCCCCTTTATATATAACGGTTGCAAATAATACAACGCTAAATTGGGAAACCATTCCCGGATACATCGGAGCTGTGAGTGATGGTCGCGTTTTCAGCGAAAAAATCAAAAATGGAATAAGGGTCACTTATTGTTTTGATAGCTTTGAAATTTCTATTCCTGTAAATTATGTTTTGAGACGAGATTCTCTGTCGGTAACAATTGACGCCTCTGAAATTATTGAAAATGGAATAGAATACTCTTTGGTTTCTGTTTCGTTAGCACCATTTTTATGCTCTGCACAGAACGAATCCCCTAATTCATATTTATTTGTGCCTTCAGGTTCCGGTGCACTGATGTACACAAAAGAAAATGCCGATGGTATTCGACGATATTCCGGAGAAATTTACGGCGAAGATGCCGCGCGTAGCATTGAGAAATTACCCACTGATGACGAGCCTGCCCGTCTTCCGGTATACGGAGCAAAGGATGGCGAAAATGCCTTGCTTGCAATCGTGGAAAGCGGCGCTGCTTCAGCGATTATAGAGGCCGAAGCCGGAAATGACAGAACAGGGCATTCGACTGTTTATTCCACTTTTTATTATCGCGGCTATGATATATTCCGCCATGGCTCATACGCTCAGGGAAACAGTGTTATTACACGCGTGTCCAAGTCGATTTACAAGCACAAGTCAGTGGTGGGCTTTTATCCTTTGTCCGGCGAAAATGCTGATTACAATGGCATGGCAAAACGTTACAGACAGTATTTGCAAGATATCGGTACACTTACACCTTCTGGCGAAAACCAATCTTCATACAGCATTACACTGCTTGGCGGAACGTTGACAACTTCATCGGTTTTAGGACTTCCACGGAAAACTCTTAAATCCATGACTACGTTTTTACAAGCTGATAATATCATTAGAGAATTAGTTAAAACAACAGGTATAAATCCGACTGTTCGACTAATGGGGTATGGCGATTGCGGAGTCAATCCCGGTAAGGTTGCCGGCGGTTATAAATTCCCGGATGTTTTCGGCAAAGATAAACAAAGGAAAAACTTGGAAGCTTACTGCGCGGATACCGGTATATCCTTATTTACTGATTTTGATTTGGTGCGATACAGTTCTTCCGGGCAAGGATTCTCTTACCAGGAAAATGCAGCGAAAAACACCATGCAGTTTCAAACAACACGGTATCCTGTCACCCCCTTACGTTTGTTTAATGAAGAAATGCCATATAGGTTGTTAGGGCGCGAACATCTTAACGAAGCGATAGATAAGCTGTTGAAAACAGCGGACAGGATAGATATATCCCGAATCAGTCTTTCCACCCTTGGCAGTTTGGCTTATTCCGACTATTCAGATGGAAAATATGCCGTCAAAGATAATATTGAGAGCGATGTGGGCAACTATATCGAAAAAGCACGTACGACAGGACGTGCGGTTGCGGTCGGCTCCGCCAATGCTTACGCGGCAGCAGTTGGTGATGTCATATTTGATGTGCCGATGGATAACGGGAGCTATAATGCGTTAGATGAGACGGTTCCTTTTTATCAAATGGTATTCAAAGCTTCAAAACCCTTGTACTCTCCAGCCGTCAATTTATCGGCGGATTTCAATAAGGAGCTTATGCTCTCTGCGTCAGGTGGAACGGGTCTCGGATTTACATTGATACATGATTTTGATGTGAGCTATTCGGAAACAGGAACAGAAAAGCTATACGGCGCTCTTTATAAAAATAATATAGCACGGATTCAGCAGTCCCTCGCGGAATATGTTCGTTTTTATAATCAGATAGCCGAAGCAGGAATCGACCGTTATGAGATTTTGCCTGACAAAGTCGGTAAAACCGTATTTAGTAACGGTGTTATATTGTACACCAATAAAACCGATAAAAAAGCAATATCTCCCGCTGGTGTTCTGGAAGCATACGGATTTGTAACAGAGTGATACTATCGTATTGCCATATGGTAGGAAAGGAGGTGTGTTCGTGAATATAAAAAAACATACAACCAAAGGAATAGAGGCAAAACGCAGCCGGGTTGCTTATACCTTTGTAACCCACTGGATTATCGGGTTGGTCATGTTTTTCATTATCCCTCTTATTAGTTCGATCTGGTACTCATTCAACAATGTGCGGATTGAGCCGGGGAAAGTTACAACTGAATTTGCTGGGCTAGAATATTTCCGAAAAATACTTACTGAAGATCCAAATTATGTTAACGATTTACGCGATTCAATCGGTATGATTTTTTATTCACTGCCCATTATACTGGCATTGAGCTTGATATTCGCAGTGATATTAAATCAAAAATTCCACGGACGAACCATTGTACGGGCAATATTTTTCCTGCCGGTTGTTCTCTCATCCTCTGTTGTTATGTCATTAATGAGCAGTGAGCAGTTTATATCTATGCCAATTATATCAGGTGGGGTTCTCGACTATCGGCTGATGTTTGAGAACTTAAATATTCCCGGCCAAATCATTCCGATGCTCACGTTTTTAATGACAAGTATGACAAGCCTAATCTTGAGCTGTGGTGTGCAGACAATTTTGTTTCTGGCAGGGTTGCAGAGTATACCCGCCTCTCTTTATGAGGCATCGAAGATAGAAGGTGCCAATAAGTGGGAAGAATTTTGGACGATTACAGTTCCCAGCCTTCGGCATATCATTTCTCTGGTTATGATATTCACCATGATTGATTTATTCACGTCCATGCAAAACCGTGTGGTGAATGTAGCTTATGGTTTAATGGTTGGGCAGAATTTCGGCGAAAGCTCCGCTATGATTTGGTTTTACTTCATAATTGTTATTGCTGTTATCGGAACGGTTTACGCGATTTATAACCGGTTTTGCGTAAAACGTTGGGAATAATAATCTCCCTTTTGAGTCTGGCATATACAATTGAATTTTTAGTTGTAGATTCTATTTTATGGAGGAAGAGTCATGTGTAAAAATGTTTTCAAAAGAACACGGAAAGTTATTTTCCCCATGCTGTTGGCAGTGTGTATGTTGGCGTCCACATTTTTTTCGATTTTGGATCCATCAAATGCTTTTTCAGGGTTGTTTTCGTTTAATGCCGCCGCCGAGGGACACAGCGAACCCAATATGCTCAAAATGTGGGGCGCAAATAAGAATCATCATTTAGGGAAGCTGTTTAGAACCACCGATCTCACGCCCGGCACTCAATATGTTTATTCGGTGTATTTTAACAACGATAGCGGCGGGGTCAGCCAGCCGATTGTGGCAAATTGGGACCTTATATCGAAAGAACATTCTTTCCCTCCGCCCACAGTAACATATGACGATGTAAGATATGACCCTGCCCTTAACCGTATATTCATTACCTTTACAGCGCAGGCTTATACAAACTATTATATCGGCGTCAGCTCGAACGGAGCCGCGGACAACAAACCTGTATACTATACCGGATTTGAATTAACCGCTCTTGGCAGTAGCACTAACCTATTCCGTGACCCGTATCTTGAAAGCAACGATTTCTTTGACAGCGGCATAAATAACGCAGGCTGGCGTATGCATGAGTCGCCGCTTACTTACCTGACAGGTTCTGTCTGGAGTGAGGATAGCGCTCCAATATATTCTATCGTATCACCGGAAGGAACAGGCGCAAATGCGTATCCTGCGGAATTCACTACTTTTGATGAATTTTTCGTTTCTAATATAACTCCTAATCCGAACATGCTCAAAATGTGGGGTTCACACAGGTTTCATCATTTAGGAAGAAAGTTCTTATCTACCAATCTTACTCCCGGCACTCAATATGTTTACTCGGTGTATTATAACAACGATAGCGGTGGGGCGAGCAAGCCGATTGTGTCAGACTGGAGTGTTATGTCAGCCGGCTATGCTCCCACCCCGGCTACAGTAGCATACGACGAAGAGACATATGATCGAATTTATAACCGTGTATCAATCACTTTTACCGCGCAGGCGGGCGTCCACTATTATATCGGTGTCAGTGCGAACGGGGGCGATACCCATGACGGATTGGACGGAAAGCCGGTATACTATACAGGATTCGAATTGACCGTTAAGGGCGATGACACAAACCTGTTCCCCGACCCGTATCTTGAAAGCAATAATCTTTCAGGCTGGTTTGCGTTTGACAACACAGCTGCGAGCGGCTCCGTATGGAATGGACCTATTACTACAATGTATTCTATCGTATCACCGGAAGGAACAGGCGCAAATGCGTATCCTGCGGAGTATACAACCTTCGATGAGTTTTTTGCATCAGATTTGAACCCTAATCCAAACATGCTAAAAATGTGGGGCTCACATAGGTTTCATCATTTAGGGAGAAAATTTTCAAATCTTACTCCCGGCACGCAATATGTTTACTCGGTGTATTATAACAACGATAGTGGTGGAGCAAGCAAGCCGATTGTTACAGATTGGAGTGTTATGTCGGCAGGGCACGCTCCCACCCCGGCTACAATAGCATATGATGAGCAAATATATGATGAAGTATATAACCGGATGGTTATCACCTTTACGGCTAAAGCTGGTGTTCTCTATTATATCGGTATCAGTGCAAACGGGGGTGATACCCACGACGGATTGAGTGGAAAGCCGGTATACTATACAGGATTTGAACTGACCGTTAAGGGTGACAGTACAAACCTGTTCCCCGACCCGGAGCTTGAAAGCAATGATCTTACAGGCTGGTTCGCTTATGACAATACAACTCCAAGCGGCTCTAACTGGATAGGAACTGTTAACACCAGTCCGCCTATTGATACTTCAATATATTCTATCGTAACACCGGCAGGAACAGGTGCAACTGCGTATCCTGCGGAGTATACGAATTTTGATGAATTTTTTGCTACAAATTCAAATCCTAAACCGAACATGCTCAAAATGTGGGGTGCAAATAGGAATCATCATTTAGGAAGAAAATTTTCCAATCTTACCCCCGAAACCCAATATGTTTATTCGGTATATTATAACAACAGTAGCGGCGGAACCAGTAATCCGATTGTTGCAAATTGGAATAGCGTTTATGAAAAATATGAACCAATTCCGATTATATTAACCTATGACGAGCAAACATATGACGAAGTATATAACCGAATGTTTATCACTTTTACGGCTAAAGCAGGTGTTACTTATTATATTGGCGTTAGCTCAAACGGAGCTGTAGACAACAAACCCGTATACTATACCGGGTTTGAACTGACCGTTAAGGGCGATGACACAAACCTGTTCCCTGACCCATATCTTCAAAGCAATAGCTTTGCAGGATGGTTTAAGATTGACAGCAACTCAGACTTGAGTTCTTCCGGCTCTGATTGGGCTTCTATTTATTCTATTGTATCACCGACAGGAACGGGCGCAAACGTATATCCGGCGGGGTATACGACATTTGGTGAGTTTTTCATTTCGACCAGACCGGGCAAACTTGAAAATGGAATGATGCACATTACGTCGAAAGGCAACCATTCTGTTTTTGGACAGAATATATCTTTGAAAAACGGAGAAACCTACAAAATCTCCTATTATTATAACATCGCAAACGGCTCTATGAACACAAGCTTCGACATAAGAGTAAAATCTCCGATGGCGAGCGGCGGAAACACGACTTATTATGGCTCCGGTGAACCGGAGGGAGAAAAAGCGATTACATTGGTTCATGAAAGTGAAAAACAATATTACAGCGAATACAGTTTCACATTCAAGCAACCCAGTGACCTCTACTCCGTAATATTTGAATTCAGTAAGCTCACTGAAATTTACATTTACGATCTTAAACTGAC
>JGI994J12354_10003071_pt1 | contig 15831 bp, 13 predicted proteins | sample IntmicLarv3ML3BL_FD_12354 | JGI IMG/M metagenome (IMG submission 12354) | reverse complement strand
CGGCTTGTGGAAAGGCCATTCTCTCGGTTCCCGGTACTCTCCTGAATGTTGCTACATTAGCTTATGTCGAGTAGAATGACTAAGTTTGCGGATATTTTTGGATATGCCCGATTTTATAAAAATAGAGCTAATTGATATTATTGATATCATAATTGTTGCTTTTCTGATTTATCAGGGATATAAATCACTTAGAGGGACATCTGCGCTAACTATTTTCTTTGGGATCATTCTCTTTTATTTTATATGGCTTATTTCCAAGGCTCTAAATATGGAATTGCTGAGCACCATAATGGGGCAGGTTATCGGAGTGGGAGTTCTGGCTATTATAGTCATTTTTCAGCAGGAGATTCGAAGATTTTTTATGCTGATAGGCTATCCCGGCCGATTATGGGATGAGGCACAGAGCAGCGGCAGGTATTACCGAGCAATACGACGCTGTGGTAATTGTAGTGTCGGAAGAGACGGGAGATATCTCGTTTGTGCAGAATGGAGAGATAAAGAAGGTGAGTAGTATAACGGAACTTAGGATTACAATTGAGAACTCATTTAAATAATATTGAGCTTAAGATAGGGTTTGACAAGATACGCTCTTCGGCCGAAGCGCTTTGCAGAATGGAGAGTGCAAAGAGGAGAATGCAGGATACCGGATTCTCTTCCGATATTGAGCAAGTTGATAGGTCGCTGACAGTTACGGACGAGATGCGAGTTATTCTGATGATGGATACCGGTTTCCCCGATACGGGGTTTGTCGATACTGCAAACTTCCTCAAATATATAGAGACCGACAACTATATAATAGACCTTCAGTCGGCATCCAAATTAAAAAACTCATTGGAGGCGCTACGCCTTATAACGCTCTTTTTTAAAAATAAAAAAGAGGGAGAATACCCTGCCCTGCGAAAGCTGGTAGAGCCAATAGTCCTTTTTCCTGAAGTAACCAGGAGGATCGACTCCATTGTTGACAGGTTCGGAGGGATGAAGGATAATGCCAGCGAAGATTTGCAGTTGATACGTAGAGCGTTAAGAGATGCCGAAGGCTCTATTTCAAAAAAGATAAACTCTGTGCTTAAAAGGGCGCAAGCAGAGGGAGTGGTGGACGAAGATGCCTCTGTGTCGGTAAGGGATGGCAGAATGTTGATACCGGTTCAGGCGCACAATAAAAAGAGGGTGCCCGGATTTGTGCTCGACGAATCGGCTTCGGGCAAAACACTCTATATAGAGCCGATAGAGATAGTTGAGCTTAATAACCAGATAAAAGAGTTGCGCTTTGCAGAGCAGCGCGAGATTGTAAAGATATTAAAAGAGTTGACCGACTTTCTGCGCCCCTACCTTCCCGAGCTGTTGGTGTCGGCCGATATTCTTACCGAGATAGACTTTATAACGGCTAAAGCGCTTTTGGCTTTAAGGATGCAAGCCGGAAAACCTATTTTGGCAATAGAGCGGGAGTTGATTTTGCGCAACGCGAGGCATCCTATCCTCGAAGCAACGCTCAAAAAAGAGGGTAAAGAGATAGTTCCGTTGAACCTGAATTTGAACAGAGAGAAGAGAATCCTTCTGATATCGGGGCCGAATGCAGGAGGAAAGTCGGTCTGCCTTAAGACTGTAGGGCTTCTTCAATATATGTTACAGTGCGGCTTTTTGGTTCCGGCATCCGAGAGTTCGGAGTTGCCGCTTTTCAGCAGGATATTTATAGATATAGGAGACGAACAATCGATTGAAAATGATTTGAGCACATACAGCTCCCATCTGAAAAACATGGGCTCCATTCTTAAAGGGGCAGACGATAAGACGTTAATACTTATCGACGAATTCGGGTCGGGAACCGAGCCTACTGCCGGAGGAGCGATAGCGGAGGCGATATTGCAAGAGATTGAGAAGCGTGGCTCGATGGGGGTAATTACAACCCATTACAGCAACCTTAAGTTTTACGCAAGCAGTAGTAAGAGCGTGATAAACGGAGGGATGCAATTTGATGTTCAGAATATTCGTCCTCTGTTTAAACTCGAGATAGGTGTGCCGGGGAGCTCTTTTGCCTTTGAGCTGGCAAAAAATATGGGGTTGCCCGAAGAGTTGATAAAGGTGGCGGAAGAGAGAGCAGGAACGGAGTTCGTCGATCTCGAAAAGCACCTTAAAAAAATAGCGCGTAACCGTAAGGCCTGGGAAGAGCGCCTTGCGAAGATCAAAACCACAGACAAGACACTCGAAAGCATAACCGATAAGTATCAAAAGGAGCTTACGGATATAAGTAATCTGCGTAAAATTATAATAGAGGAGGCGAAAGAGGAGGCTGCCCGGATGTTGGCAGAAGCAAACCGTAAGATAGAAACCACTATAAAAGAGATAAGAGAGAGTCAGGCCGATAAAGAGAAGACCCGTATCGCGAGGAAGGAGCTTGCAGAATTTGCAGCGGAGGCGGCCAAAGAGGTTAATAGTGCAAATGATGAAAAAATTGCACGTAAGATGGAGCAGCTACAGCGCAGAAAAGAGAAGCGTGAAGAGAAGAAACAAAACAGGGAGACGCAAAAAGGGAGCGAAAGGATATCAGCAGGTGGTGTCGTAAAAGGGGTAACGGAATCTAAAGAGACTCCTATTAAAAAAGGGGATAAAGTGAGGATAAATGGAGGCGACCTGATTGGAGAGGTATTGAGTTTGGATGGTAACACAGCAAACCTTGCAATGGGCTCCGTTATGATTCGCCAACCCCTCTCCAAAATAGGAAAAATTTCTGAAAACGAATACAAGGATGTTGCTAAAAAGCTTAATGTAAACAAGATAACTGTTCATGAAAGCGAAGAAATTACCAAGAGGCGGCAAAACTTCTTTCCTACCATAGATATTAGAGGAGAGAGGCTTGAGCAGGCGTTGAATATAATTATCTCTTTTATTGACGATGCAATTATGGTAGGTGTTTCGGAGGTGAGAATACTTCATGGTAAGGGGAATGGTGTTTTACGCGAAGAGATAAGAAAATACCTGAAAACGATAGGTGGAGTTACCTCCTTTAGGGATGAACATATAGAGATGGGTGGTTCGGGAGTAACAGTTGTAAAACTCGACGATTAGGAGTAGTGCAAGAGGTTGATAAATTCTGCAGAATTCAGATATAGATGGTTATACAGTAAGACAGATATATAGAATATAAGAAATAAGTAAATTAAGAATATTATTTGTTACAATATGAAAAGAGCTGGTTATTTGGTGTTTGCGTTAATGACGCTTATTTTGGTAAGTTCGTGCGGAAATAAGGCGGATGAAGCTAAATTGCAGGCAGTCGAATTTCTCGATGCCTATTTTAAGGTAGAGTATATGCGTGCGGCAGAGTATTGCACCGATGAACTTAAAGGTGAAATTATCAAAGCCTTTGAGCAGATAGAGTCACTTGAATCGGGTATAAAAGAGAGTGTGATACAAAATACATCACGGACTAAGACGGAGATAGTATCTGTAGATACCGAGTCTAAGAAAGATACGGTAGTTGTTAATTATAAAGTCATTTTGCCCAATTTCCCTAATGGGATAGATAATCGGCTCTCCCTTATAAAGGAGAATAAGATTTGGAAAATTTGTGACCTTGGACAGTAATGATAGAGCAGTTTATAAAATTTGGAATAGTAGGCTTTTCAGGTCTTTTTGTCGATTTCGGTACAACTTGGCTTCTCAAAGAGAGAGTCGGGCTCAACAGATATATATCCAATAGTATCGGGTTCCTACTGGCTGCATCGTCCAACTATATTTTGAACAGGGTATGGACATTCGGTAGCACCAATCCCGATATAGGTCTCGAATATTCGCTTTTCTTGGTAATATCGGCTGTGGGATTGCTTATAAATAATGCAATACTATATCTGTTTTCGGAAAAGATAAACATATCATTCTTCCCTAAGAATGTGAAACTACGTTTTTATCTCTCTAAGCTGATAGCTACGGCAACAGTTACCGTATGGAACTTTTTGATGAATTATTTTTTCACCTTCTCTCTCTAATCTTAAAATGGCCGTTTTGGATATCCATATTCATAGCACATTCTCTCCTGACGGGAGAATGACGATGGAAGAGGCTATAAATGCTGCAATCAGCAATGGACTGGAGGGAATAGCATTTACTGATCATCTTGATATTATGGCCCCCGACGACGATGAGAGGTTTATGTTCAATCCCGCCGAAGCGAGGGTAGAGATAGAGCAGTTAAAGGGGAGATACCATGACTTTAAGATTTTCTCGGGGATAGAGGCCGGAGTACATCCGCTCTCGGCTCAAACGGTAAAGGAGTTTTTATCGCGATATGAGTTTGATGTTATAATTGCATCGATACACTACTTAGATGGAGTAGATCCGTATATAGGGGACTTCTATAGAGGGAAAACGATGAAAGAGTCGTACGGCAGATACTTTGAGGCGATGCATGAGTCTATAACGGTGTTGGAAGATTTTGATATTTTGGGACACTACGACTATATCGGCAGATACTCCCCATACCTCGATCGCTCCGTTAAATACCGCGATTTCCCCGATATTTTCGACTCTATATTCAAATATTTAATAGAGAAAGGCAAATCGCTCGAAATAAACACAAATACATACCGTCGCAGGGATGACATAGCCCCTCCGCAACCGGATCCTAACGTACTAAAGCGCTACAGAGAGATGGGAGGCGAATTGGTCTCGCTTACCTCCGATGCCCATACCACAAGCAGGATAGCTGAGAATTTCGGCTATTATATACAATTCATTAAGAGGTGCGGATTTGGGTACCTTACATATTTCGACAAACGTGTTGCCGTAAAAGAGAAAATATAGAGAATGCGTGTCCGAAAATATTCTATTGACTCTGCATTTCAGGCGGTTGTTCGAATTTTAAAATCGTGTCGATATACTCCCGCTGTTTGCCTGTATATTCAAAGCGCTGAATCTCTCCTGAATCCGATATGAGTATCGAATATCTCTTGAGTGATTCGATCCACTCCTTCTGGATTTTGCATAGCGCTTCGTTATATGAGTCGATAGCGCTTATAGAGAAGATACGAACCTGCGCAAATTGGGTGATGCCGTTTTCAAAATGGAGATAAGATGCCTCCAGGTCTACGGCAGAAACATAGATATACATTTTACTTCCCCATTTGCTCGCTCCGTCTGTAGCCATCTGTTCGAGAGCATCCACTATGTCGTGCAGCTCCTTCTTCAATGTGGTAAGGTCGTTATAGGATAACAGACCTCTTTTGTAGAAGTATTCAATATCTTTGGCTGCAGACCAGAATACATTATTGTCAATTACAATGGTGACGGTTTGAATGGTTTGGATATTGCGATAGAACTCACTATGTGCCCTTAAAATTTTATCGGGGAGGGTAAAGTCGGCAAATTTGTCGTGAACATCTATCTTCTGATTTTGATGCAGCCATTTATATACGCGGAATCGCGAGAGAGCCTTATATTGTATATGGAAAAAATAGGGAAGTGTATTGATAGACATACGGGCNCTTNCGATCTGTCGGATTGATCACCCATCTCCTTGAATACCTTCCCATATTGGAGAATCATANTTTCATAGATACCTAAGTAGTCTAATTTCTGTAACATGTGGATATTAAAGAGNGCATTCTCATCTTTTTTTAGCCCCACGATATTATCGATAGAGAAGCTTAGATTCTGTGACAATGTTATCACTTCGTCAAAGGTAAAGTTTATCTCCCCTCTTACTCTGCGATAGGCGGATTCTCTGCCAATATTCAACGTGTCGGAGAGATAGTTGGTCAAATTGACTCCATCGGGAATGTTTTCGCGGATCGTTTTAATCAGATGCTCGCGAGTTGAGTTTTTCATATAACTAGGTTTTAGGCGGCGATGCTCATTTTTTGCAAAAATCTCTGTAAAAATACTCACTTTTTGCAATTATCACCATAAAAAAGGAGGTAATTTCTTGCTCCACCCCTATAATCTATCCATAATGAGAGGAGAAACATCTCCCTTACCGCAATATTTGTTGACGGAGGGCCTCAAATTTATCCGTATTAACAACATGAACAACAGGTAGAACAGAGACCTTTGCAGTGTGAAAATTGGACGATTGAGGCGAGAGATGCAACACTATTGGCTTACCTCATTCCCATTTTGTGTGATAGAGGTTTGTGGAGAGAGGATGATGGTAATGAGGTATATGCCAATAATTTCAAGACGAATTTTTAACAATTAAATATTAAAAACGGATGAAGAAAATATTACCATTAGCTCTATCGATTGTTGCAGTAATAGTAGCAATATCGTGTACAAAAAATAACGATCTGGAACTTCTCTTTGGAAAGAGAGTAAAGTTTGAAACGAATATCACAGCGACCGACCTGGCAACGAGGGTTGCCGACAATGTTTGGGATGCTCAGGATGCAATAGGTGTATATGTGTTTGAAGAAAGCTCGGAAACTATTGTGGAGGGATCGGGAAATATTGAATTTATAACCAATACGGGTGGTGTAAATGGGACCTTCACAGCAAAGGACGAACCGATATACTTTCCCGATAATGGAGATAAGGTTAGATTTATGTCCTATTATCCGTACAAATCGCAAATAACCTCCTTTACTTATAAGGTAGACGTAAGCAATCAAACGAGTCAATCTGTAATAGACCTACTCTATAGTTTTGATAGAGAAAACGCTTATGATAAGACAGTTTTAAATAGAACGATACCGTTAGGTTTTGATCATAAACTGACAAAAATAGTAATCAATGTTAAAATTGGGGATGGTCTCGAAAATAGTGATCTCAAAAACATGGAGGTTCTCCTTGCGGGGCTGAATACTAAAGCCGATTTTAACCTTCTCGAAGAGGAACTTAGTAATCGTACGGCAATAAAGGATATTATACCTTTCAAGCAGTTGGCAACCAAAGAGGGTTTTTACGCTAGCTACGAGGCTATAGTTATACCTACCGACGGTACTCCGGAAAATGCAAAAATAGTATTTGACTTCAATAATGTGGCTGAAGTAGAAAGCAATGTCTTTTCGTGGGTTTTTCAGGGTGCATTATTAGGGACATATAAATATACATATAACGTTATGATCAAACGATCGGAAATTATCGTTCTGGCAACGATAAACGATTGGTCTGACGGAGGAGAAAACGACACAGATGCTCAATAAATTATTTGGTAAATTTTGACTTGGCTTTGTAAATTTTCACGGAGTGAAGGTTGAGCAAGTGTAGTGTGACCGTGAAAAGAGTTCTGAGTGTAGAGCGATATGTGTGGAGTGATAGCACAGAACAATAAAGCCAAGTCAAAATTTTTTAATTAATTCACCCTTTGGGGGATTGTAAAATATTTAGGAATAAATACCTTTGATCATCTTATTAACCCTTTAAATAGAAAAACATGAAGAAGATAGTATTAACCATTGCGGCAATTTTACTTACAATCGGCGCTTTTGCTCAAAAGACCGAATGGGGCATCAAAGCCGGGATTAACGGAGCAGCCGAAGTAGTGGGAAAAGGTTCTACCGATTTACGTATGGGATTATATGCCGGAATCTTAGCAGAGTTTACCGTCAATAATATTGTTGGGATACAGCCGGAACTGGTATATTCGATGCAAGGGGCTACAACAAAAAGAGGCAATAGAACTTATACCGATAAGTTTGATTATGTGAACCTTCCTGTTATGCTAAAGTTGTACGTTTGGGAGCGCCGCTTGAGTATAGATGCTGGTCCTCAGTTCGGTTATATGGTAAGTGCAAAAGAGACGGATACAGATATATATGACAGGATCGATAACAAATTAGATGTTGCAATCGGGTTGGGAGCCTCATTCAAATTCGGCGGAAAATTCGATGTAAGTGTACGATATAATGCCGGAATGATAAAAATAATGGACTCAACCACAATGGAGCATAAAAACGGAGTAGTACAAATGGGCTTGAGTATGAGGTTTTAGTGAATTTAAGTTAAGTAAGCTATTCTATGCGGGGCATCCTTTGGGATGCCTTTGCTGTTTTGTGATATCCAACCATTGTTCCTATATTTGCACTTGGAAACAATGCAAGTTTATTCTAATCTTATCTCCATAGAATTTTTTCGACCGGTGTGTTATGTCGATTTTGTTCCGTTGTTGACATAGACTTTTATAGGTTGCCTTGTTTGGATAATTGAGCTTATGAGTTGTATGATGAAATCGTTTTTTATTGGCAAATACGAAATAAAATTGCCTATTATTCAGGGAGGTATGGGTGTCGGAATCTCTCTCTCAGGGCTTGCATCGGCAGTTGCAAATGAGGGCGGTGTTGGTGTTATCTCTGTTGCCGGAATAGGGCTGCTCTATCCCGAATTCAAGGGGAGTTATGCTCAAAAGTGCATTATGGGGTTAAGAGAGGAGATTCGTAAAGCACGCGAAAAGACAAGTGGTGTTATTGGAGTTAATATTATGGTTGCGCTCTCTAACTTCTCCGATATGGTAAAGACGGCTATCACCGAAAAGGTAGATATGATATTTGCAGGAGCGGGGCTTGCCCTCGATTTACCCGCATATCTTAATAGCGATAGTAAGACGATGATAGTCCCAATTGTCTCCTCTTCGAGGGCAGCCAAAGTGATATGCGAAAAGTGGCAGGCCAACTATAATTACCTTCCCGATGCAATTGTGGTCGAAGGGCCGAAAGCGGGAGGGCATCTCGGATTTAAGAGGGAGCAGATAGAGGATGAGCACTTTTCTCTTGAACATTTAGTTCCGGAGGTATTAGAAATCACGAATAATTACAGAGATAGAAAAAATATACCTGTGATTGCAGCCGGAGGAATATCTACCGGTAAAGATATTGCCCGTTTTATAGAGTTGGGGGCAACGGCCGTACAGATGGCGTCTATATTTGTGCCGACAGACGAGTGTGATGCTGCAATTGGTTTCAAGCAGGCATATATCAACTCTCACGAGAAGGATATGCGTATAATCCAAAGCCCGGTTGGTATGCCGGGGCGAGCAATAGACGGGGAGTTTATTCGGAGTGTAGCAGAGGGAAAGGAGAAACCAAAGAGATGTCCGTTCCACTGTATTAAAACGTGCGACTACACTAAAAGTCCGTACTGTATAATCAAAGCTCTTTACAATGCTGCCAAAGGGAATATGAAAAAGGGATATGCCTTTGCGGGGACAAACGCATACCTGGCAGATAAGATTAGCAGCGTTAAAGAGGTTGTTGAAAAGCTGAAGAGAGACTTTCTCTCTTTCAAAACCACAATGTAGGCACGAGCCTGCATTACCATTTATTAATCATTAAAATAGAAGCAGAGCTGCAGAAAGCAACTCGTAATAATATGACATTTAAAGAATTGAATATAGCCGGGCCTATATTGAGGGCTATCGACGAAAAGGGTTACGAAAAACCGACACCAATACAAGAGAAAGGGATACCGACAGCGCTTTCGGGGCGTGATATGCTGGGTATTGCACAGACGGGAACAGGCAAGACAGCCGCATTTGCCGTTCCGATAATAGAGCAGATAATGAAACAGCGGGAACAGCGGCGACTGAACAAATTAAGATCTCAATCACAAACGGAGGAGGTGTACTCCAACGACAATGGGGTAAATTTGGCACATAATTCTCAATCTGAGATATGTGGACAGCAGAAATTATCTCGTAAAGAACACCACAGAAGAGAAGATGGAAAAGGTAGGGAACATCGTGAAATAATGGCGCTGATATTAACTCCTACGAGGGAATTAGCACTACAGATTGATGAATGTTTTACCGATTACGGCAAATATACAGGACTAAAGCATACTGTTATTTTTGGTGGAGTAAAACAAAATTCGCAGGTGGAGAAACTGCGCAGAGGCATAGATATTCTGGTTGCCACTCCGGGGCGACTGCTCGATCTGATGGGGCAGGGCTATATAAATCTGAAGAACATCAAATACTTTGTCTTGGATGAGGCAGACAGAATGCTTGATATGGGTTTTATTAATGATGTTAGAAGGGTTCTCCCAAACCTTCCTAAAAAACGGCAAACGCTGTTTTTTTCTGCCACAATGCCTAAAGATATTGTTGCTCTATCTAACTCTATCCTAACAGATCCGATAAGAATTGAGGTAACACCGGTCTCTTCGGCTGTAGATATAATAGATCAAAAACTCTATTTTGTGGAGAAACCGCAAAAGAAAAATTTGCTTATAGATGTGTTGCGTAAGGAGAAAAATAGCTCTGTGCTTGTTTTTTCACGCACAAAACATGGAGCAGACGGAATATCCCGTATTTTGAAAAGAGCAGGAATACGCTCGGAGGCACTACACGGGAATAAGTCTCAGAGCCAGCGTCAGCGTGCACTCTCCGATTTCAAAGAGGGGAGAATAAAGGTAATGGTTGCTACCGATATTGCTGCACGCGGAATAGATATCAATAAATTGGATATGGTAATCAACTACGATATGCCGGATGTGGCCGAGACCTATGTGCATCGCATAGGTCGGACAGGCAGGGCCGGAGAGTCTGGTCGGGCACTTACATTCTGTTCGCAGGATGAGCACTCTATGATAAAGAGTATTCAGAAACTGACCGGCAAAAAAATGGAGATGGTAATGGCCTCTTGATAAGAGACCTCAACCAGAAGGAGCAAGTTATAACAATAGGAATAAAAAAAATCAAATATGGCAAAACGAGTAACGTACAATAAACGGGAAAACGAGAAGAAAAAAGCATCTAAACGACTGGAAAAGCAGAAGAGAAAAGAGGAGAGAAAAGCAAATAATACGGGAGGTGCGTTTGAAGATATGATTGCTTATGTCGATGAAAATGGAGTTATAACAAGTACCCCTCCCGATACCGAGGTAAAAAAAGAGGAGATAAACGTTGAAGATATAGTAATCTCTACTCCAAAACGAGAGGATATAGAGGAGGAGAGCGTTTTAAGGGGGAGGATAGAGCATTTCAATAGCTCAAAGGGATACGGCTTTATAAAAGATTTGGGAAGTACCGAAAAATACTTCTTTCATATAAGCAGCGCTCCGGCAGAGATTGCGGAGGGAGATATTGTTTTCTTTGAGCTTGAGCGCGGAGCTCGAGGGATGAATGCGGTAAATATAAAAATCGCTAGGGATAAATAGCTTACTTTGTAATCCATGCCTTCACACACGTTAGTGTATGTGAGCTAATCGAGCAGCCGGAGATTATGATATATACTCGCCTCTTTTATGCAACGATGCATATTTGTTTCAAGGCTATTTAGCAAGCCGCTGTTTGCGATCTTTAGCCGAAACACCGGAGAGTTTTAGGAATTTTTCAAATTGAGTTTTATCCAAAATTTTCTCAAAAGCATCCTCTGTCTTTGTTTTCCATTTATTGAAAACATCTTCGTAGCTCTTTTGACTCTGTAGGCCGGATGCTCTCATTCTTTCAAATTCTTGTTGTTGTCCTACAAAATTTGTCTGTAGGATAGAGTCAACATAAAACAGTTGATAGTCTGATAATTTTAGGTCTCGCTGAAGCTTTAAAGCTTGCTCGATAGCCATCTCTTCGGGCGTTTTAGGCTCTTGTTGTTGGGTCTGAGCGCGCAAGGAGGTAGTCAATGCTACCAAGATGGCTATAAATAGTATTTTAGCAAAAGTTGTATTCATGTCGTAAAAATAATATTTATATTTGTGATATTCACATATAACACATTTAAACAATGAAAAAAGGGGCTTTTATACTTTGTTGCATTGCAATAACAATACTTTTTCCGATAAAAGGAAAATCTTGTACTAACCTTCTGATAACAAAAGGTGCCTCCAAAGACGGATCTGTTATGATAACCTATTCTGCAGATTCTCAAAACCTCTATGGGGAATTATATTTTACACCGGGTGGAATATTTGCTCCAGGCACTATGCTGAAGGTCTTTAACTGGGATAACGGCAGATACTTGGGCGAGATAGCTCAAATACCTCAAACATATACTACTGTTGGAAATATGAATGAACATCAGTTGATAATCACCGAGACAACTTTCGGAGGTCGTCGCGAGTTATCGGACAGAACGGGTATTATCGACTACGGGTCATTAATATATATTACATTACAAAGGGCAAAAACTGCAAGAGAAGCGATTAAAATTATGGGCGAACTGGTTGCCGAGTACGGATATTGCTCCGGTGGAGAATCATTTTCGATAGGCGATAAGAATGAGGCGTGGATAATGGAGATGATAGGAAAGGGCACAAAGACCGAAAACGGCGTTAATGTAAATAAAGGGGCTGTATGGGTAGCAGTGAGGATTCCGGACGGATACGTTTCGGGCCATGCAAATCAGGCCAGAATAACAACTTTCCCAAAAAACGATCCCGAGAATTGCATATATTCACCCGATGTGATCAGTTTTGCCAGAGAGATGGGATTTTATCAGGGGTCGGACAATGAGTTTAGTTTTTCAGATACATATAATCCTCTCTCTTTTAGTGGTATGAGAGGTTGTGAGGCAAGAGTGTGGGCTGCTTTTAATATTATGGGAAAAGGTAAAATAGGAGATAAGCCATATACCGATTATCTCGACTATGCAATGGGACACAACCCTAAGAACAGGATGCCTCTCTATATTAAACCGGCAGAAAAGCTGACCGTTAAGATGGTTGCCGATGTAATGAGAGACCATTACGAAGGTACTGCACTCGACATGAGAAACGATATTGGAGCAGGTGGAAATTCGCTCCCATATAGATGGAGGCCTATGACTTTTGAAGTTGACGGGCAAGCATATACCAATGAGAGAGCTATTGCTACCCAACAGACAGGCTTTTGGCTTTTGGGACAGGCGCGTAGCTGGTTACCAGATGAAATAGGCGGAATAATATGGTTTGGTGTTGATGATGCCGCCACTTCCGCATTGACCCCTATCTATACATCTTCTCTTGACGTTCCCGAATGCTTTAGAGTTGGTAACGGAAGTCTGTTAGAGTACTCTGCAACCTCTGCATTCTGGATATTCAGCAGAGTTACGAATTATGCATATTCGCGCTACAATATGATCGCTCCCGATATAATCAAAGCTGCAGACGAGCATGAGTTAGCCACAATAGAGAGAACTCCTGCGATAGATGCAGCTGCGCTCGCCATCCATAAAGAGTCCCCTCAGAAGGCAAGGGAGTTTCTTACGGATTACTCCGTAAATACGGCTCAGGCACTGTTTAATAAGTGGGTAAAGCTCGACCAGTATCTGCTTTTGAAATATGTAGACGGCTATGTGAAGAGAGAGAATGAAGACGGCACATTCCAAGATAACGGTAACGGCAAAAATATTCCGGCCGGAACCATACAACCCGGCTATACCGATATGTGGAAAAAAGCTGTTATGCAGCAAGCCGGAGAGCTTTTGAAAGTTATTAGATAGCGGACGGAGAATCTTTGGAAATTGAAGAATGGTAAGAATATTTAACCCAGATATCTGATATTAATAAAAACTACTATCTTATGAAAAAACTTTTACCTATTATCTTAGTACTGCTTGCTACATTTATGGTAACGGCAGGCACCCCACCTCAAAAAAATATCACCATCGATGATATTGTTAAATGGAATAGAATTACAGAGAGCAGAATCTCGCCCGACGGAGCATTTGTAGCAGTTAAGCTGGAGCCGTGGGTAGGAACCACTATTGTTAAATTATATGACAATAAAGGGGTTGAAATCTTTGCGGCAGACTCCTCTTCTGCTATTCAATTTAGTGCAGACTCTAAATATCTGCTATATAAGAGAGGTGATTCAAAAAAGAGCAACCTACATATTTTCTCACTTAAAGATAAGAGCGGTAGGACAGAGGACGACATCAGAAACTTTTACCTTTCCGACGACTGGGCAAGTATGGTTGTAATACAGAAAGGCGATTCGACTGTTGTCGTTGGTGGATTGGACGGAGCTAACAAGCAGGAGCTCGGCAAAGGAGGGATAATAAAACTCGCCGGTAAGGCAAAGTCGGTGGCCTTCGGGTTTAAAAACAGCGTGATGCTTTATAAAGAGGGAGAGAGTGTTAAGACTATCTATGATGGAGAAAAGAAGGTAGATAGAGTTGTTATAAGCGAAAACGGGAGCAAGATAGCCGTTGTTTCGGATAAAAAACTTCTCTTATGGGAAGGGAACTCCGGCATAAAAGAGTTGTCGGGAAATGTCTCTGATAAGCGAGAGCCCGATTTCTCGGGAGATGCATCTAAGATATATTTCGGATTATTGCCTCCTGAGAGGGTACAAGACACATCTATCAAAAAAGAGGACTTCCCCGAAGTTCACGTATGGCATTGGCAGGAGAAGGTTCAGTTCACTCAGCAGGTCATAAATAAAAGGCGCGACATGGATGCCAATTTCCTAGCCGTATGTAATATAGCGAACGGGAATGTCTTTCAGATTACCAACGATAATATTGGTAGCGCAACCCAAATAGATAAAGGTAATTCGGAATATGTTGTAGGTGTATCNAATGTGAATTATCAACTCGAGAGCATGTGGGAAGGGCGGAGTCTAAACGACATATACCTGATCAATACTACNCTCGGNAGAGCCAATNTGGTTGNAAAGGGGATNTCTGCTTCGGCGCGGGTATCGCCTAACTCAAAATATCTNTANTGGTATGAATCTCCCGATAGCTCGTGGTACACATGTTCTATTCCGGGCTCGGAGGTGATAAAAATAACGGGGCCAAAGATAATAGCGGCTTATGATGATACGCACGATACTCCAAGCTATCCTTCGTCATACAACCTCGCCGGCTGGACCGAAGGGGATGGATATATTCTCATCTATGACAAATACGATATATGGAAGGTCGATCCTAAAGGGAGAGAGAATCCGGTGAGACTTACGTTGAACGGCAGGGAAACCGAGATGACATACCGATTTGTCTCGATGGAGAGTAACGATGAGGGATATATCGATATTAAAGGGGAAAAACTACTTACAGGGTTCAATAATAAGACAAAGGCGAACGGATATTATATAACAGCTTTTGACAAACCAACAGCTCCTACGGAGAGATATGCGGGGAGCTTTATGGTCGGCGGACTTGTAAAGGCCAAAGATTCCGGTACATTTATGTTTACGCGGCAGACATTTGAGGAGTTTCCAAATCTGCATATATCACCGGATTTGAAATTTAGTAAGATCACGAAGATAACCGACGCCAATCCGCAGCAGAGCTCCTTTGTATGGGGGACAGCCGAGTTGATAAGCTGGATATCGGGTGACGGTGTGAAACTCGAAGGGGTGGTATATAAACCTGCCGACTTCGACCCGTCTAAAAAGTATCCTATGATTGTAAGTTTCTACGAAACCAACTCTGCAACGCTATTTTCTCACAGAATACCAGAGGCTCACCGCTCTACGATTGACTATCACTTCTATACAGGTAACGGATATATAGTATTCAACCCAGATATCGTATATAAAGAGGGGTATCCGGGGGAGAGTGCATATAGTGCTATAATGACGGGTATCTCCAAAGTTTTGGATATGGGCTTTGTAGATGTTAAGAGAATCGGAGCGCAGGGACACAGTTGGGGCGGATATCAGACGGCCTATCTCTGTACGAAGACCAATCTCTTTGCGGCAATTGAATCGGGAGCGCCCGTTGTAAATATGTTCAGCGCATATGGCGGTATCAGATGGGGATCGGGTTTGAACAGGTCGTTCCAGTATGAACATCAGCAGAGCCGTATAGGAAAAACCCCTTGGGAGCATTCATGGAGATATGTCGAGAACTCCCCTATATTCGACATGGATAAGGTTACAACCCCTATCCTGATAATGCACAATGACCTCGACGATGCAGTTCCATGGTATCAGGGGATCGAGTTTTTTGTAGCCCTCAAAAGGCTTCAAAAACCTGTATGGAT
>JGI994J12354_10003070_pt1 | contig 15836 bp, 24 predicted proteins | sample IntmicLarv3ML3BL_FD_12354 | JGI IMG/M metagenome (IMG submission 12354) | reverse complement strand
CAGCATGGAAATGTTATATTCCGGCGGCAGTCATTGGAACTGCATCGACCTTCTGTTTGATTGGGGCGAGTGCTGTAAACGCCAAACGCAGCGCTGTGTTAGCAACGGCTTATGCTATTTCTGAATCAGCTTTGAAAGGATATCAGTCAAAAGTGGTGGAAGTTCTTGGGGAAAGAAAAGAACAATCCATCAGAGATTCCGTAGCAAAGGATACGATTGAGAAAAATCCGGTTACGACCAGAGAAGTTATCATTACCGAAAAGGGAAACACTCTTTGTTACGATGTTATATCCGGTCGATATTTTAAGTCAGATATTGACAAGCTGAAAAGAGCCGCTAATGAATTGAGCCGCCAGATGCTGGATGAAATGTATATTTCGTTAAATGACTTCTATTATGAAATAGGATTGAGCGGCACCAAGCTTGGAGATAGTCTTGGATGGCACGTTGATAAGGGGTTTATCGATTTGAGTTTCAGTTCTCAACTGGCCAATGACGGGACACCATGTCTTGTGTTGGACTACAGTGTCACGCCGCAATACGACTATCGCAAATTAATGTAAGTACGCGAAATAAACAACGCCTTTAATGGAAGAACCTATAAAATTTTCTATATTTGAAAGGAGAAACAAAAATGGAAGCTATGGAAATCATGAACAACGAAGAGGTTGTCGAAACGACTGAGGAAATCGTAAAAGCTGGAACCGGTAAGGGGTTAAAGATTGCGGCTGGCGTCGGTTTGGCTGTACTTACGGGCGTAATGGCCTACAAGTATATTGTCAAACCTATCGCGGCTAAAATCAAAGCCAAGAAGGAAGAGCAAGTGATTGCCTTGGAGATGGGAACAGCGTCCGAAGACGATGATACCGTTTCCGATGTAAACTAATTTTGTAGAAAAACAAAGTTCGAACCGAGGGGAAGTACCTGTAACAAGGTGCTTTCCCTTTTTATTTTTGTCAAGCTGAAAGGAGGAAATTTATTGATGGATAAATATAAGTCGAATTCGCACAAAAGCAGAGAGAACCCACCTTCCGAAAAGAAAGTGGAAAAAGTCATCGCCGGACAAGCAAAAGCCAAAAAGAAAAACGAGATCAAAAAGTTTGCGGATGTATTTATTTCTGAGGATGTCGGAAATGTAAAATCTTATATTTTAATGGATGTACTGGTTCCGGCCATTAAAAAAGCTGTATCTGACATCGTGACTAACGGTATTGATATGATTCTGTACGGCGAAACAGGACGTACCAAAAAGAATTCAACCGCATCTAAAATATCGTATCGAAGTTATTACGACGACAAAAATGACCGGCGACGGGAGCATAACTCTTTAGGTATTAAAACTGGATATAGCTATGATGATATCATTCTTGAAAATCGCGGTGAGGCCGAAGACGTTATATCCAGAATGGATGAGCTGGTAGCTACTTACGGTATTGTAAGCGTTGCTGACTTGTATGATTTGGTCGGTATTACTGGAAATTATACAGATAATAAATATGGCTGGACAGATGTTCGCAGCGCTAATGTAATCAGGGTGCGGGACGGATATTTGCTCAAATTACCTAAGGCATTACCTTTAAATTAGGAGGATAAAATGGACGACAAAAACAGCAAGTCACTGGCTTATACAATCGGCTACCTTATGGCATTGAGCGGTATTTTGGCTGCTTGGATTACAGCTATCATATTATTTGTTAAATTTGTGATATGGCTACTTTTTTAAGGAGGGCGTGTTATGGAAGAAAACTACGTCACAGCGTACGGATACATGGGACTTGTAGACGGGGAATGGATGCTGTTTGCAACGGACCGGGAATATTACGAATATTTAGAAATGGACTAAAATCATCAAAAATTTGAAAAAGGGGAATATTTAACAATGAAAAAAGCAGAACTTATAAAGGCTGCAAGCGGAACATTCAATAAATTTGGATTAAAGCTTAAAAAACACAGCCCGGAAATTCTTATAGTTGCCGGAGTGGTCGGCACGGTTGCAAGCGCTGTCATGGCTTGTAGAGCAACCACCAAAGTCGGCACTATAATAGACAAAACCAAGGAAGATATAGATCATATTCACGATTGTATGTCTGATGAATCGTTGATAGGTGAGTATTCTCAGGAAGATGGCAAAAAGGATCTGACAATCGTATATGTTCAAACCGGCGTTAAGATTGCAAAACTTTATGCGCCTGCTGTGATTCTTGGGATCCTTTCCATTACAAGTATAATAACCTCTAATAATATTCTTCGCAAAAGAAACGTTGCTATAGCGGCTGCTTGTGCTGCGGCAGAAAAGGGTTTTAAGGATTACAGAAAACGTGTTGTTGAGCGTTTTGGCGAAGAGGTTGATCGTGAATTAAAACACAATATCAGACCGAAGGACTTCGAAGAAGTCATTGTCGATGAAAACGGTAAGGAAAAGAAAGCAAAAAACACGGTGAACATCGCAGATCCGAATGTCACCAGCGATTACTCTCGATTCTTTGACGATGGGTGTGCCGGTTGGGAAAAAGACTCCGAATACAATTTAATGTTTCTTCGTGCACAACAGCAGTATGCAAACGATTTGCTTATATCCCGAGGGCACTTGTTCTTAAACGAAGTTTACGACATGCTTGGTATTCCGAGAACTAAAGCCGGTCAAGTTGTTGGGTGGCTTTATGACACAAAAAATCCGGTCGGCGATAATTATGTTGACTTTGGCATCTACGACGTTAACCGAGAACGAAGCAGAGATTTTGTGAACGGGTACGAACGCACAATTCTGCTTGATTTCAACGTTGACGGAAATATTTGGACTTTGTTGTAATGAAAGGAGAATAAAAATGAAAAGCTCATTAATGTTTATTTCTTATACTCTTGCGGCTATGGCGGGTATTTGTTTTGTTGGGGGAATTGCCGTCTTATCCAGTGGAAGGGGTTAGACTAATTTGGATATTTTTGAAAATATTGTTTATGCAATTGACTGTATGCTCGACACTAAGAGAAAGAGGCACATAATAGGAGGAGTCCTGTTGAGTGCCTCTGCGCTTTTAGGCGGACTGGCTTTTACAGTCATCACTATTAAAAACGAGGAGAATGACGATGAGTAAAATTTCAACTTTTGTAGTATTTACTGTTGGAGCAGGTCTTGGTGTAGCTGCAACGTGGTTCTACGTTAAGAAAAAATACGAACAGCTTGCTCAAGAGGAAATAGAATCCGTCAAGGAAGTGTTTTCTCAGAGAGAAGCCGAACCGGACATCAAAAGAGAAACGGCAAATCGCGCAAAAGAAAAACCCGGAATTGCCGAATATGCTGCTGGTTTAAATAAACTTGGCTATACAAATTATTCAGACGTCAAGCCTAAGGAGGAACCGAAAAATATGGACAGTCCGTATGTTATTTCTCCCGAAGAGTTCGGAGAATTTGAGGATTATGAAAAAATAAGCCTTACTTATTATGCTGACAAAAAACTGGCCGATGATGAGGACGTATTGGTGGATGATGTCGATGGTGTTGTTGCGACTGCTTTACTCGGAGAATGTACGCTTTCACGTTGATATAAAGGAAACCGACAATGGAAGAATCGTATATGAGATACAGGGCGATGCGGACGATAAAACAGTCGAGATGCTTATGGAAAAATACAGAATATTAACTTCATAAAAACACCATTTAATTAAAAGGTCGAATCAAACACGACCTTTTAATTTTTCGTTTTTTATGATATACTTCGAAAAGGAGGGTTAATCTATGAAAATAAAACATTCAGTAATAGAAATAATTGAGACTAAAAATAGTGTTCGTTTTGAAAGACATGAGGAAGAACGAGAGTACCCTGACGAGGGGCGGCATGATGACTTGTGTGTTGTGTGTGGATTTTCGACATATCCGGCCTGTCGGGAGTGGTGTCGAAATGAAAAAATTTTAAACGAACGTAATCAAAAAACGTAATTTTTTGCCCATTTTTATTTTTCCGAAAGTGGGCTTTGATTAAATTTGTGAGAAATTTGTGGGGTTTTTAAGAGTGGACGGACGATTTTGCCCACTTTTTCCGGGCTTTTGCCCACTTTTAAAAATGAATTTGGCCACAAAAAACCCAGTATTCCCAAGGGTTTGCTGGGAAAAAGCCCACTTGCCCACTTTTTTTTCCTATTAATTGTGATAAAAAAATAAAGTATATAGAAGAATAGAGCAAATAAAAGTGGGTTTTTGACCATAAGTATAAAAACCATATTATAAATCAAAAAAATTATAAAAGCTCTTCCATTTATTTAGCATTCATGATACAATAAACATGCGACACAATTTTACATTTCCCTTAATCGCGGAGAATCCTTTTGGTAAAAAGTGTTTTTCTCTCTTTTCTTATTCCGTGATTAGGGTAAGGTTGTGTCGCAGCAATGAGAGACTTGCATTTTTTCGGGTGCGTCTCACATTGGGGCGCATCTTTTTATTTGAGACCATAAATTACAAATATTTATTAAACGGAGTTTTATTATGAAAAAAATAGCTGTACTGATAATAGTGTTAATGATGACATTAACGATGGTATTAACGGGTTGCGGAGGTCAGTCAGAGTTTGGCGAATTTCAATGGTCTGAAAACCCTCTTACTGATTTACTGCCTATACCCGAATCAAATATTGGAAATATCACTCGAGATGACCCCGACATATTTATGATTAGAATAGGGGGTATATCAAAAGAACAATATAATAGTTATATAGGCGAATGTGTAAAAAACGGATTTACTGTTGATGTTCGAGAAGGTGATTTGTTTTATTACGCATATGATGAGTCCGGATACGACCTTAGTCTTTCTTATCATAACGAAGTTATGTCCATTACTATTAAAGAGCCAAAAGACGAAGAAGAGATTAGCTCCGTGGAAAATTCAACAGCTTCAGCAGAATCTTCCTCTAAAACAGCATCTACGGTCGAAAATAACACCGAGAGCACGTACGCAAAATTAATTCCCGACCCCAAATCGATATTTGTAAATGGCGTGGTGTCGATAGAAGACCCCGATGGCGGGACATCATATATTTTTAATGTTTCGAATTTTAAAAATGGAGAGTTCGAAACGTATATATCTGAATGTAAAAAACTCGGATTCAATGATGTTTCATATAACACTGAAAAAGATTTTGGTGCTTATAGTTCAGACGGTAAACATTGGGTTCAGGTTAATTTGGACAAAAATAAAAACCTTATATATGTAGTGTGTCAGGTGAGCAAGAAAAAATAAATTAAACTACCACTTTTAAGAACATTTTTTCACTTGATTTTATACGTGTAGAATACACGGCATATTAAGGAAAGGAGTAAAAAGCTTTTTATCTCTTGACTTAATAAAAAGTTGGAGGTAATGACAATGAAAAAAGATGAGACTCGATCAGAAGAATACATATGTTATGAATGTGGGGCAAAAATGGAAAAGGTAGACGAAGAGGTAGTAGTTTGTCCTAATTGTCAGCATTCTGTGGACATTGAAGATTATGTGTTTGAGAAAGAGACGTACGAGGAAATATATGGCGGCAACCATAATATACACTGTATAGGGTGTGATGGTCCGTGGCCTGTGTGCGCAACGACGTGTAAGTTATTTAATCGTTAATAACACTCAACTTGAAGAATCCGTGTTTTATACATGGGTTCTTCTTTTTATTGTATGTTTTTTAGCTTCGCGAAAAAAACATACCCTTTTATGAAGAGAGAGTAAAAATGGCCATTTTAAAGGATGGCATACTCTTTTATATTTTTTTAAAAAAACGAAAGGAGGCCCGCAAAAATGTTGGAAAACAGATTTAAAACTAAATTGATTAGCGAACTCAAAGAAATGTTTCCCGGTTTAATAGTTGTACACACCGACCCAACCGAGATTCAAGGTATTCCGGATTTAATTATCTTGTATAAAGACAAGTGGGCCGCCTTAGAGGGTAAGAGAAATGCGAATGCACCATGTCAGCCTAATCAACCATATTATGTCGATCTACTGAACGACATGTCTTTTGCCGCTTTTATTTATCCGGAAAATAAAGAGGAGGTACTGTATGAACTTCAACAATCATTCAAGTCTTGATGGTCGACATGCTTTTCTTGGTGCCAGCAAATATCACTGGATCAACTATGACGAATTAAAAGTAGCGGAATCGTATTCGAAATTTTTGGCAACTCGAAAAGGAACAATACTTCATGAATTTGCAGCTCAATGTATCAGTTTGAGACAAAAGTTACCCAAATCCCAAAAAACATTAAATATGTATGTGAATACGGAACTGCGAAACAGGCTTAACAGGCTTCAAATGGAAAAGCAGTATGCACAACTCAATCAAAGAGAGAAGTCTGCCGGGGCTAAATTTGTAACAAATGTTCTTCTCAATGCCGCTCAACAAACCGCGAGTAAGTATGTGTCGCAGTATATGTCTAAAGGCGTTGAGGCGCTCATTAACATGGCAACCAAGAAGTAGGTGATCTTTAATGGCATTATCGAACACGGCCGTTCCAAGATATTACGGCATGTTTCGAGATGCCGTAATTCGAGGGGAAATTCCGGTATGTAAAGAAATCTCAATGGAAATGAACCGGATTGATGACCTTATAGTCAACCCCGGAGTCTACTATGACGACCAAGCGGTTGAAGGCTGGATACTCTATTGCGAAGAAGAACTTACCTTAACCGACGGGTCCGACTTAAATCTGTTGGACAGTTTTAAGGTGTGGGGCGAGCAGGTATTCGGTTGGTATTATTTTGTCGAAAGAAGTGTTTACGAACCGAATTCAGATGGACGCGGCGGACTGTATGTAAAAAAGACAGTCAAGAAGCGACTGATCAACAAGCAATACCTTATCGTTGGCAGAGGCGCGGCTAAATCGGTATATGATTCCTGTATGCAGTCGTTCTTTGAAAACGTTGATACTACAACAACGCATCAGATAACGACTGCGCCTACCATGAAACAAGCCTCTATGACTGCTACTGTAATCGCTAAACAGAACGAGTCAAAAAATCGAGAGGTTATTACCGCTGAAGTTATTTATTACTGGATGATCGCTTTGAACGTTCCCTTCGAATGTCAGAAGTGGCATCTAAATCGTTTACTTATGTTAATCAACGTTTGTAATATTAAGAATTCTCCGCCTAAAAAGATGGGAAGACAAGCTTTAATGAGTCGGAACTCAGCGTTGAACGCAGCAAGAAGGCGAAAACATAATTCGAGAGGATGAAATTATGATGGAAAACAATTTTGTCGAAGAGATTCAGAATTTCCCCGAGCAAGACACTTTTAATAACGAGGACATGAGCGTCATAATTCCCGAAGAAGGAGAAAACGATGGCTTTTCAAATGAGAACAACTAAACCGGAAACAAACAACAAATACTACATCACAAAAAGTGCCGGCGGCTGGTCTAATGCCATCGTAGGCAGTCCTAAAGATGGCGAATGCAACGTGCTGGCAAATTGCGTTGGATACGCATATGGGCGGTTCAATGAAATCGGAGGATACGGCAGTTGCAAATACTTAGCACCGGTCAACGCTGAGAACTTTATCCAATACAAAGGTACATGTGAGGTCAGTCGGGTCCCATCGGTTGGAGCTTGCATGGTTTGGAGAAAAGGGGCTACCCTTTCCGGCAGCGACGGAGCCGGACACGTGGCAATTGTCGAACGTGTTGACAGCTCCACCCAAGTTTATACCAGTGAATCCGGTTACGGATCGTCCAAGCCGTTTTGGAACTCCACAAGAACAAAAGGCAGTGGTAATTGGGGCGCAGGAGCCGGATACACCTTTTTGGGATTTATAGTGAATCCCGCCATCAAGTCAGAACCTGCTCCCTCGCCTTCGATACCCGAACCGGCGCCTTCAGTTTCGGAAATCAAAATGGGGGACATTGTCAGCATTATTGATGGTGCTACATACTACAGCGGGGGTTCGGTACCCTCATGGGTGAAATCTCAGAGGTGGAAAGTTGCTTCCGTCGCCGGTGGTCGTGCCGTGATTGATAAGAACGAGGTAAACACAAATTCCATTAACAGCCCCATCAACGTGAAGTATTTAAAAGTGGTCGGAAGTGCGACCCCTGTTGCTCCGCCAGCAGAAGTTGGTCCCGGAAGTAAAGTGAAAATTAAACCGGGTTCGAAATGGTACGGTGGCTCCAATATTCCGGGTTGGGTTATGACTGACACTTGGATTGTGTCATCGGTTAACGGAGACCGCGCGGTCATCGATAAAAACGTTAGTGGGAAAAACTCCATCATGTCCCCGATTAACAAAAACAATCTTACATTAGTTTAAGAATTCGAGGTGGATAAAGTGAAGATATCAGTCAAGCACAAAGGCGATTTTAAAAATGCTGAACGATTTTTGAATGGGGCACAAAAATTGGATTATGAACGTATTTTAGCATCATATGGTCGCGAGGGCGTATCTGCTTTATCCGCCGCTACCCCGGTTGATACCGGAGAAGCCGCTAACGCTTGGGGGTATGCGATTAGCAAGAAAGGCGATGTAATATCCCTAACGTGGACCAATTCTAAAATGGCCGGAAATGTGCCGCTAGTCATCCTTATACAATTGGGACACGCTACAGGCACTGGAGGATATGTGAGGGGTCGTGATTTTATAAATCCGACCCTTCGTCCTATCTTCGACCAAATAGCAAATGATGCATGGAAGGGGGTAACCAGTTTATGAGTAGTATAGACAGACGCATTGTAGAAATGCAGTTTGATAATAAGCAGTTTGAAAAAGGCGTTAAAGAAACAACAGATTCTCTTAGTAACCTGAAGCAAGGACTTAACTTATCCGAATCGCTTTCCGGCATTCAGTCCTCAGTCGATAAAATCAGCGAAAGATTTTCCGGCATGGGGATCGCTATTATGTCCGTTATTCAGAACATAACAAACAAAGTCGTTGATTTAGGATTGGAATTAGTCAAAAATCTAACCATTACTCCTCTTTTAGATGGTTTCGCTGAGTACGAATTGAAAATGGGGTCCATCCAAACAATTATGGCTGGAACTGGCGAACCTCTCGAAGTGGTTAATAAATATTTAGACGAATTAAATACATATGCCGATAAGACCATTTACTCATTCTCAGACATGACGCAAAACATAGGTAAGTTCACAAATGCAGGCGTTAAACTTAAAGATGCTGTTGGCGCCATACAAGGTGTGGCAAATGTGGCAGCCGTTTCGGGCGCGAACACAAATGAAGCATCACGCGCAATGTATAACTTTGCACAGGCTTTGTCGGCTGGTTATGTTAAACTTATAGATTGGAAATCCATTGAAAATGCCAACATGGCAACAGTGGAATTTAAGACTCAACTGCTTGACGCCGCCGTTAAGGCCGGGACTTTGAAAAAGCAAGCGGATGGTATGTACCGGGTCTTGAGTGAAAACAATAAAGGTAAAACGATGGAGCAAACTATCAGCGCGACCAAAAATTTCAATGATAGTTTGTCATATCAATGGATGACCACTGAAGCTCTCGTTAGTACCCTCAACGATTACGCTGATGAAACGACAGCAATTGGAAAGAAAGCTTTCGCGGCGGCTACCGAAGTTAAGACCTTCTCCCAATTAGTCGACACTTTAAAAGAAGCTTTGGGCACCGGTTGGGCGACATCGTTCGAATGGATGATCGGCGATTTCGAACAAGCAAAAAAAGTGTTTACGGGTCTCAGTGATACCATCGGAGGGTATATAGAAAAGGTCGCAGATGCTCGAAATGAAATGTTGAGCTTTTGGAGTCAAAATGGAGGAAGAGAAGCCGCCATCGAGGCGCTTACAAACGCATTCAAAGCTCTCGGAAACATTTTAAAACCGATTGGACAAGCATGGAGAGAAGTGTTTCCCGCTATGACGGGAGAAAGACTTGTTGAGATCACCAATAAGATTCGCGATGTCACAAGAAATTTTAAAATCAGTGATGAGACAGCACAAAATTTAAAGAACACATTCAAAGGACTATTCTCAGTTTTAAACATCGTTAAACAGGTTTTAGGGGCTTTAATAGGCGCGGTCGGAAAAGTTATTGGGGCTTTTGCTCCGGCAGGCGATGGTGTTTTAGGCTTCACTGGCGGGCTTGGCAAGCTGATAACAAAGCTTGATAACGCCATCGAAAAAACAGGCGTGTTTAAAATCGTATTTAACGGTTTAGCTACTATTTTAATCAAAGCGGCCGAAGCAATAGCTTGGGCTATCGGACACATAACAGATGCTTGGCAATGGTTAACTTCAAAAATTGATCTAAGCTGGTTTTCTATATTTGGAAAGATAGCGGAAAGCATTGGTAAGGCTTTCAAATGGATGGGCGGTATCGTTAAAGAAGCCATGTCTAATTTAGGCTTCGATAGTGTTCTTGATGTTGTCAATGGAGGCATTCTCGCTGCTATTCTTCTTGGTGTCAGAAAATTCATGAAGAGCTTGACGGACATCACAGATAATGCCGGGGGGTTCTTAAAAGGTATTACTAATATTCTTGACGGAATTAAAGGCAGTCTGGAGGCGTGGCAAACTTCTTTAAAAGCAAATGCTCTTTTGAAGATAGGTATTGCGATCGGTATACTATCAGTTTCCATTCTGCTTCTTTCAACCATAGACCCGGCTAAAATGACAGTGGCGCTTGCCGCGATTACCGGATTGTTCATCGAGTTGTTTGGCTCAATGGCTATATTCTCAAAAATCATGAAATCTGAAGGTTTCAGATCCATGAACAAAGTTACCACAGCCATGATAGGAATGTCAGTGGCTGTTTTAATTTTAGCAAAAGCCATGAAAACCATTGCCGATCTCAGTTGGGGTCAAATTGCAAGAGGGCTAACTGCTATAGGAGTCCTAATGGTAGAATTAATTGCCATGTCGGTCATCTTGGATAAGAGCAAGACAAAGATGGTTAAAGGCTCAGCAGGTTTGATTTTATTTTCTACTGCCATCCTCATTCTTGCGCAAGGTTGTTGAACAATTAGGGGAGCTCGTGAAGATTGCTCAAGACGTAGCAAAGCTTGAAGTGAAAGCCATGAGTAAGTTTGGCGACGATTTAAAGAAATTGGGTCAGACTGGCGTCGACGGCTTCATTTCTGCATTTGACAACGCCGTTAATAAGATAAGAGAAGTCGGGGTTAAGCTTCACGATAAAGTCATCGAAGGCTTCAACTCAAAAATCAAAGGTTTTGAATCGGCAGGTTCAGACGCTGCAAAAGGATTTATTAAAGGTCTTGAGAGTCAAAATTCCGATGCTTCCTCCGCAGGTAAACGATTGGGTGAAGCGGTACTTAATGCGGCGAGGAAAGCACTGGACAGTCACTCGCCTTCGAGAGAGTTTATCAAATTGGGTCGGGATACGGACAAAGGGTTTGCCGTTGGTATAGACCGATATAGTCGAGTCGTAACCGACGCAACAGACGGAGTAGGACATGACGCAATTAGAAGCATGTCTTCGGCTATTGCCGGAATTGTCGATGTTGTGGATTCTAACATTGATGCCGCGCCGACCATTAGTCCTGTTCTGGATTTAACCAGAGTAACAGATGGTATAAACCAAATAGATGGCTCTCTTGCCGCTAATCGTAGTATGCAATTGGGGGTTTCGGCAAATTATCAAAATGGAAAAACATCTCAGTTGGACACTTTAGCGACTACGCTAAATGAGTCGAATGCACATTCAAATGGACTCATTACTTCTGCAATGGAATCAATTAAAGGTGAAATTGCAGACTTAGTGGGTAAGGTCGAACAACTAAAGATCGTTATGGATACCGGCGCTCTTGTCGGGGCTATCAGCCCGGAAATGGATCGGAGTTTAGGCGGTCGAGTAAAATTAAATAGGAGGGGCGTATTATGATTCAGTCTATTACCTTTGGTGACAAAAACACATGGAACGATTGAAAAATACTCCCAACCGAAAGACCAGTGTTTCAGCCACCTAACCCAAAAACACATTTTATTGATATACCCGGTGGGGACGGTCTGTTGGATCTAACGGAAGCTCTCACCGGGTATCCGGTTTATAATAATCGGACGGGTTCGTTTACGTTTAGAATTATGAATGAGTTTAAACCTTGGCATGAACGGTATGCCGAAATTATGGAACACCTTCATGGAAAAAATATGAAAGCGGTTTTATTTGACGATCCTGACTATTTTTATGAAGGCCGTTTCACAGTTGAAGGATGGAATTCTGGGGATACGTGGTCCGAGATAACAATCGGATATAATGTTGGACCATACAAATGGCTCGGTGATTGGTTGTGGGATCCGTTTAATTTCAAAACCGGAGTCATTTGGGAAAAAATGTATTCGAACATCCAAATAAATAATCAGCAAACACCATACAAGTTGACTTTATTATCGTCTAACATCGGCATTGCTCCGTTTTTTCCCATCTTCGATGTATCCGGTGCAACGTCATTAAAGGTTCGTTTGTTAAATCCGCGATTAGAGAGGGACGTTGAAGTTTCTCTTGTTAATGGTAGAAATGAAATTCCCGATTTTGTATTCGCGGGTCAAGAATCGTATGAGGTTCAATTTACAGGTAAGGGTTTGGTTTCGTTAAAATACAGAGTGGGGAGGTTGTAAACAGTGTACAGTATTTATGGCGATGATGTGTGTTTGTATAACAATATTTTTCCGACAGAAAAAACAACCGTACTGAATCCAACACTCAAATTAAAAGACAACGCTGCCGGATCTCTCGAAATCACACTCTCTCCCGCAAATGTCGGATATTCAACCATAAAACATCTGAGTTCGACACTAACCGTATTTCAAGACGATGTTGAAATTTGGTCCGGCAGAGTTATCGGCGAGAAAAAAGATTTTTTTAATAATCGGCGCCTCACTTGCGAAGGGGAACTTGCATATTTGAACGATACAACACAACCACCTGCGGAATATCATAATAGAACTGTTCAACAATTTTTGCAAATACTCATAAACGAACATAATAGCAAGGTTGCGGCAAATAAGAGATTCACTCTTGGTGTCGTTACTGTGTTAAGCAACTTATATCGTTTTACGAATAATGAATCAACTTTAGAATGCATCAATGAGAAGCTAGTCAAGCGTCTTGGAGGTCATATTAGAGTGCGGCAAGTTGACGGTATTCGATATTTAGATTATCTACAAGACTTTCCTAATATCAATCCTCAAGAAATTCGTTTCGGTAAAAATTTGTTAGATTTTACACGCGAATGGGATTTAACAGACCTTATCACGGTAGTGATGCCTCGGGGAGAACATCTTGAGACCTCTCCTATCGAAGGTTTAGAAGCGTATCTGGACGTGACAAGCGTTAATGGTGGCAGTAGATACGTCACAAACGAAACCGCAATATCTCAATTCGGTTGGATAGAAGGGATAGTTGACTGGGATGACGTAACTATAGCATCTAATTTGTTATCCAAAGCGCGCAATTATTTATCAAGTCAGCAATTTGATGCTGTGATTATTGAAGCTTCTGCTGTTGATTTACGATATTTAGGATTGACCGCGCAAGCAATTAATTTGCTTGATCAGGTGCGGTGTATATCGACTCCTCATGGCATGGATAAGCTTTTTCCGGTTACGGAGTTGAATATACCGCTTGATCGACCGGATGGGGCAATGTACACGTTGGGCGAAACGATTCAACAGAACACCACAGATTCATCGTCTATTCGCACGGGAAATGGCAGTCTTATTGAAACGCTTAATAGCCAACCATCGGCTGACACGTTATTAACAGAAGCCCGTCAAAATTCTACCAACCTGATAAACATGAAGACTAATGGGTATGTGACCATACATCAAAATGTAAGTCAGGGCTATAGTGAGTCATTAACTATATCGGCTCAGCCATGGTCGTCAAACCCTTCACGTTATTGGGTTTGGAATATTAACGGTTTGGGGTATACCAATAATCGTGGAGCATCGTATTTAGCAGCTATTACTATGGATGGAGCTATTGTAGCCGATAGAATAACAGTAGGCACGATGTCTGCCGATAGAATACGAACAGGTACGCTTCGATCACAAGATGGCAATGTGGTGTGGAATTTAAACAGCGGAGGATCTCTAACCATTAACCGTGGAAGTATTTCGCTTGGTAGTGGATTATTCTCAGTAGATAATTATGGGTACCTACGCGCAACATATGGAGTTATCGGAGGGTTTACGATATCGAGCAGTTCAATACGCAATGACAGTATGAATTTAGACCATTCCGGTTTACACTTATCATATCAGAATACCGCGGTTGGTCGATTTGCGGGTCAAAGTTGGATCGGATATCCCTCGCATAGAGGGCTTATGATGTGTATAGAACCAAACACTTATTATACTGGCTGGAGTCGTGACGATGCCGGTAGTGGTACTTCCATTGTTAAGTTGTTGTATGTTTCCAGAACACCAGGTACAACAGATTATGCAGCCGATCGAGTACACTTTGGTACAAATTCGGATCACAATAATTACACGGCTTATCGCACATGGGTAGACCCCTACACTGGAGGAGCTGCTTCCGTCGGTTCAAACATCGCTGAATGTTTTTTGCCATATTCGTTTCACCCCGGAGGAGCAGTAAACAAATATTACACAGTGCGGATTCGTAATGGGTTCGTATGTGTTGGCTAAACAAAAGGAGATATGATTTATGAACAATATGGATTATAAAATAATCGAAGGTCCAAATAAACCACAACCTGTATTATTTTCAAACGATTTGGGAAAGGATGACACCAATGAAATCGAAACAGACATGCGCCAAAATGGAGGAAATGTTGGAACTGTTGAAAGTGATTCTTCCACATAGGGATAAAGTCGGTTATATTGCCGCAAGAAACACCAGAATACTAACGGAAACGCTAACAGAATATTTTAAATTCAAGCAAGACCTTATCGAAAAGTATGGGGAAATAGATAAAGACGAAGAGGGAAATGAGCTTCCAACTATATCTATAAAACCATCATCGGCTAATTTTCAGATGTTTTGTACAGAATTCGAAAAAATAAGAGCCATTGAACATGAAGTTGAAATGATGACCATGTCTTATGGTGAAAGTATCGGCGTTCTAAACGGCACAGAAATCCTGCAATTTGGTTTTATGCTCGAAGATTAGAAAGCGAGGTGATTAATAGTGGCTACGGTTACTGAAGAATTGGCTGCAATATTAGCAGCTGTTTTTGGAGAGGAAGTCCGCACGGCTATTCATGATGCTATAAAATTAATCAATGAGGAGGTCGCAACAGCATCGGCAAATGTTGCGAATCTTAACAGAGAAGTCCAATCGGCAAAAACTGACGTTAAAACGCTAAACCAAGAAGTAAAATCTGCCAACACCGATATTAAGACTTTGAATACACAAGTTCAGGGCGCGGTTACTGATATTCGGACGCTAAATGATGAAGTTAATTTGACACAGACACATATCATCCATTTGAACAATGACGTAAAATCTGCCAAAACCGATATTAAGACCTTGAATACACAAGTTCAGGGCGCGGTTACCGATATTCGGACGCTAAATGATGAAGTTAACGAAGCACAAGCGGATATCAAAGCTTTGAAAGAACTCTCTACAATCGCTCAGATGGATATCACTAATCTCGGAACGTCTCTAACAGTGGCGAGAACAGACATCGCGACTTTACGCGTTGATATGAAAACGGCTCAAACAAACATCACATCTATAAGCGGAGACGTTCAGGAAGCCAAAGGTAATATAGTTTCGCTTCGTTCCGACTTAGCCATCGCGAGGTCGGATATAGGAGCACTTAAACAGGATGTAACGGAAGCAAAAACCAACATCACAAACATAGGTCGTGACGTTACAGAGGCAAAAGGTAATATCCAGTCTATCAGTTCGGA
>JGI994J12354_10003069_pt1 | contig 15840 bp, 9 predicted proteins | sample IntmicLarv3ML3BL_FD_12354 | JGI IMG/M metagenome (IMG submission 12354) | reverse complement strand
GGCACAGGTTTATTATGTCATCATTAACCATAAGCTCGTTTGTCTGTTTTATTCCGGCAATTGTCGAATCGGTAATTCTGGTCATAATTGCATGAACAAGCTCGGGATTGTCAATTAACTCCATATATACATTTTCCACGCCCATAAGCATTGAGACATAATCCCACACGCCCAAATGCCATGTCATATTGCCTGTCATTTTAATTGGAACTATTCCGTCAAATATATCGTGTGCCTGCTGTTCTATTTGTTTTGTTGCTTCTGTGTCATAAATAATTTTTATGTCCTTGATTTTTTCTACATCCTCAAGTGTTTGAAGCTGATTATCAAAATGACGCGCGGGTGCTGTTGTATCAGAATTTAAAACCTCGCCTTTTGGCAAAAGCTCAAATCCTGTGGAATAAACAGCTTTTGGTATACGTAAAAACGGATCAAGCACCATATCAACCGGAAAATTCTTCCATTTATAAAGCGTTTGTCTGAGCCCTGATTCAATAACCTGCCAGTAAGGGTCGGAAACTTTAACTGTGAGCTCATCGCACATAAGCTCGTTCCACGGCAATTGGTCTATTGTTATCATAGGCCGCTGCATTTTGTTTCGGTTAAGTGCCTTCCAGAGATTTATTTTTTGCTTTTGCACCGGTTTGCTTGCATATTCCATATATTCATTTGCCAGTGCTTTTAATATTTGTTTTTCGCTTTCTGTAACCATTTTAAACACACCCTTTCATTGTAATTGTCAGGATAACATACCATTCAAAATAAATCAATACCTCCTCACCCAAAAGTCCGAAATCTTCACTAAAAAGTCCTGAAAGTATTGATTTGCAATTTTAAATATAGTACAATAATTCTAAAATTGATGAAGGACACGGTGATTAAAATGATATCCCAAAAAGACACAGAAATTCTTCGTGAGCTCGCCAAAAAGCAGTTAGAATACGCACATTTACCAAAAATGGACCGGCTTAAAAACGACTGGGTGCTTCTCAATACCTGCAAGGGATCAAAACCCATGGTTACGGTCGAAATCAATACCTTTTATGAAGAAATTATTCCTGAAAGGATGAGGTGTGAAGGTGATGAAGCCAGGCGTATTGAGCAGGCGCTTTATTTTAATATATTAAACCACGAGCTTTTTGACGACGATACTGTTGTAAAGGACTATTTTCCTGTTATGTATCAGCACTATTTTAAGCCGTTTAACATTGATATAGAAGTAACACACCTTGAAAAAAGCTTGGGTCACCATTTTACCGAATTTATTAAAGACTTTAAAGAGGACCGTCATTTGCTCAAAAAATCCTCCTTCGGCATTTTAAAAGACAACCATGTTCCCTATCTTAACATGGTTAACGATATTTTCGGCGATATTTTGCCTGTAAAATTAATCGGCTCATGCCTTTATGCCTCGGTAACTCAAAATCTCGTTCATGTAATGAGCATGGAAACCATGTTTACCGCTATGTATGATTATCCCGAGCTATTTAAAGAGGTAATGAACAACTTATCAAACGATTACCTTGAATATTTTTACGCTCTTGAAAAAGAGGGCGTTTTGCTGCCGACAACAGGCGGAGAATGGCTCGCACAGGGAACCTTCTGCTACAATGATGAGCAAAAAAACGCCGGAGCAATCACCACAAAAGACGTATGGGGTTATCTCGACTCTCAGGAAACTGTCGGAATTTCTCCCGACATGTTTGCCGAATTTATTTTTCCGTACTACAAAAAGATTTCCGACTGCTACGGGCTTTTATCCTACGGCTGCTGTGAACCGGTTGACCCGTTTTGGGAGGACTGTCTTTCTACTATGCCGAATCTGCGTAAAATCTCTATTTCTCCCTGGTGCAACGAAGAATATATGGGGGAACAGCTTAAAGGCAAAAAAATTGTATATCTGCGAAAACCCAGCCCCAATTTCTTAGGTGTAAACAAAGAGCTTGACGAAGACAAACTGCGCGCTCATATAAAAAAGACTGTAAACGCCGCTAAAGGCTGCACCTTGGAATTTTCACAGCGCGATGTGTATACCATTCATAGCAACCCGCAAAAGGTTCGCCGTTATGTTGAAATAATAAGAGAAGAAACTGTTTAATACTTTCTTCATAAAAAAGCTGCAAAAAACAGTGGCTGCCCTCCGGCAATCTCTGCTTTTCCGCAGCTTATTTTGTATGAAATTTAAACAGATTTTACAATCAATCGTCACCGCGCCATTTACAAACGGTTTTGGTAACTTTATATATACTCTTTCATTTGTTTAATTGTTTATAGTTTAACCACATAAAAAGCAGCTCTTATCCATGCCATGCTTTTATAATAGAATTATTTTTCATATAAAAATATTCCTATTATTTCATCTTCAAAGGCTTTTGTGTAGTTTTCATTCAAAAAGCTCTGTAAGAATATATCCTCATCCTGCCCGATATGCTTTCTTGAATAGTAAATTTTGTCATATTTAAGCAAATCTTCAAATATAAGCTTGTCATAAACAGACTCGCCATCCTTGACTATCATCATCATAGGCGCCTCATAGCCTACTGCCTCATAGCCTGTCACTACATTCCTCGGAATATCATAGCCATGCTTTGAAAAATAATATTCAAGCCATGATTCTCCGCAAAATGACGATAAAACCAATGTATTGTTTTCATAAATATTTTCAGTTTTAACCAAGTAATCCGCTGCTTCGCGAAAAGGCTCCTTGATTGCGGTAACCGACCGAAATGCCGAATAATAATTCATAACGGCAATTACCGTAAGAAGCACGGCAAAGCATAGCGAAGGATTAATTTTTCGAGAAAAAAACCGTATATCTTTTATTGCTTCACCGATACCTTTTATTCCAAAAGAAAGAATCATAACAGCATGAGGCACAAGGCAAATAAAATACCGTGTAACATAAATTGAACCTTTGGGATTGATAAATTTGCTGTAAATAAACAGAACACCAATAACCCAGGCAATACTTAACAGGGTTTGCGCCCACAAAAAAACTTTTGTGTTCCATTCCTTTGCACGAATCAATTTTAAAATAATAACGGCTACAAAGATTAAAGCAATTGCGAACAAAAAAAGCAACAGCAAATTGCTGCTGAGTAACCATCTGACAGGTAAAATCAGTTCCTTTATGCCCGGAGCTCCCGCCCAATAAATACTCAAATCGTTTTTGACCAAAGACAGCATTAATAAAAACCATGGCAAAACAGCCGCTCCCGCAATCAGGTATGACAAAATAAAGCGAATACTTATTTTCTTTTTTATAAAAAGAAATAAATCACTTATTCCGTAAAAAGCAAGCATTACCGCGCCGACCCAGTGACTGTACATCAAAAGAATCATAGCGGCGCTGAGCGCGATTATATTTCCAAAGCTTTCATTTTTCATCCGACAAAAATAAAGCCACACTGTCATAGCCGAAAAACAAAAATAAAAAGCATATGGCCTAACCTCCCAGCCCCCCTGTATCATAAGCACTGATGATACAGAAGCTATGCAAAGGGTTATAAACGCAAGTGTTTCACCACCGATTTTTTTAGCGGCAAAATATAAAAAAACAATTCCGATAACCACAGACGCTATGGACAAACCCGAAAGATAGCCTTCGCCAAACGGTACTAACGGATACAAAATTGCAAGAGCATAATAATGCAAAGGCATATTATATCCGTCTTCAAGAAGCTGCTTTGTAATTTCAAAAAGCCCTTTATTTGCCACTTTCCCGACAGAAAATTCAAGCTCGTCAACCCAAAACGACTGAGTTGATGAAAAAGCAATCATCACTATAGCCATTATCGCAAGCAATCCAAAACCAATAATACGATATGTCATAATGATTTTTCGGTTTAACACCCTATCATCTGAATTAAGCAGCGATGATTCCGTTTTTTCCCATAAAGGCAAAGATATAAATTTGTCAAACCAATTTGTTTTATTTTTGAGCATTGTTTTACTGCAACCTTTCATTTCAGTTTTATAGATTACGCACCAATTAATGATGTTTCAAGAAGACTGCCAAGCTGCGGGATATCAACAAACATGGCTATTGCCGCCATAATCACAAAAAGAAAGACAAAAAACATGAGCCCTTTTTCTTTAAATAATTTTTCAGGCTTTTGCGCCGCTGAATCCTTTTTATAGCTTATGCTCAAATAATAACAAAACAAACCGCACAGCACAGGAATTGTTATTAAAAGCTCAACACGGTACTTAACCATAAAAACGCCCGTAAAAAACAGGGCGCACAGTGCGTAAAAAAACGCAGATGTCAGTAACGATTGTTCAGTGTACTTTGCAAAGGATTTTCTGTAGAGCGCAGCGACAGATTTNTCGTCAATCATNCGGTATTCCGCATACCGTTTTGTNGCCATTAAAAACGCTCCGCCCATCCAAAACCCAAAAACAACTGTTACGGGAGGAAGATAGTCTGAGGTCACAATAAACCATCCGATAAGCAAACGAATCGCATTGTTTACCGATTCGGAAAGCACATCAACATATGGAATTTCTTTTGACCTTATAGGCTTTACGTTATAGATAATGCCCATTAAAAACAAAAATAATTCTGACAAAAAAACAAAATACGAAACAAAATATGCCGCCAAAAGACCTAGCACCGCAAATGATATGTACATAAAATACACATACTTTACTTTTAGCACAGCGGCAACGGCAGGTCTGTATTTTTTTGTCGGATGATACTTATCAAATCCGGCGTCAAGCCATTCATTTATTATATAGTTCGCCGATGCAATAAAGCATGTGGAAACAAAGCCCAAAACAAACCGCAAAGCTACATAATATATATCAAAATCTTTTACCAATGCAACAGCAAAAACTATGCCGGGCAAAATAAACAGCTGCTTAATCCAGTGATCAAAACGTGCAATTCGCAGATAATCCTTTACCGTTCCTTTTTCTTCCATATTTACTTTATCCTTCGATTTAGATTTATGTACAACAACTTTTACGACAATAACACACAATCTCGTTCTTTGTCAAGTGCCCTTCTCAAATGACAGGAGTGTTGATTTTATGCAATTTACGATGTATAATGCTTTATATCGAAAGTAAGAAAGGTCTCGGTGATTATATATTATGGATTATCCAAAGCTTTATTTAGCTATTGACAACTGCTTTGCGTCAAAACGCTGGACCGAACCTGATGATTGGGCACGCGTTATAAAAAATCTCGGTATAAGCTATGTTGAGGCAAGCGCTGACAATGAGTGCGACCCTCTTTATTCCGGATCTGAATATTTGTGTGATTGGGCGCGCCTTGTTTCTGATTTACCTAAAAAACACAGGCTTAAAGTCGCAAATCTGTATTCGGGGCACGGCACTTACGCCACGCTCGGACTTGCTCATACAGATAAACGAATAAGAGACCGTATGCAGTATGACTGGCTTATGCCTATGATGAATATTGCAAGCGAGGCAGACTGCGGTATCGGTTTTTTCTGCCACGCTTTCTCACAGGCTGTTTTACAGGATTCTTCCAAGTATGAGCAAAGCAAAGATGACTTATATAAAAGGCTTTCAGAGCTTTCGTCCTATTGGTCAACAAAAAGCAGGTATAATATGATATCGGTTGAACAAATGTATACGCCTCATCAAATCCCATGGACTGTAAACGGCTCTTTGGAAATGATTAAAGAAATTTATGCAAAAGAAAACAAACCGTGCTACATAACAATAGACACCGGTCATCAGTCAGGGCAGCACAAATACCTGCCTTTGTCAAAAGAACTTATTTTAACTTCATTTGATAAAGAAAGCAGCGATAATATTTGGATGTACGCCCCCGCTTCTTCTTTATCTGATTTTTACCATAACATTGTAAACAATGTTAACGATGGCAAAAAAACCGCTTCAGACGGAGCAGATGAAATTCTTCAGATACAAAAAGAGTATCCTTATCTGTTTTCACAGCCGCAGGACAGTGACACATATCACTGGCTTCGCATATTGGGCGGATATTCGCCGATAATTCACCTTCAGCAAACAAATGGAAAATCGTCAAGCCATCTTGCCTTTGACAGTACAAGCAATGAAACCGGAATTATTAAGGCGGACAAAATATTAAAGGCACTGCTTGACTGCTATAATGCTCCCAAAGACAGCCTCATGCCCCCGATGTGCGACAAAATATATCTGACACTTGAAATGTTCTTTTCCACATCAGAATATCCGTCAGTTATTTTAGACAAAATGCAAAAATCTGTAGATTATTTCAGAAAAGCAATACCCGATGACGGTATTTATCTGAACGAGGCTGTCAAGCTTTTAACAAAATAATTCTAACACAGATATGAAGTGCTTCGCGAGTTGAGAACTGAAAATTAAAAAGAACGAAATTTATAAACATCCAATAAGTTGGCTTTGCGACATAAAATTTCTTTGTATCTCAACCTACAGCCAGAATTGCCCACCGCCAGATTCCGCCAAGTGGTTGACTTTGTGAGTTTTGGATACTATAATTGTTCTATTATATAAAAGAGGAAAAACGGAGGTTTCTTTATTGTGAAAAAAATATTATCTTTTATTCTTATCGCCTCTTTGTCTGTGTCGTTTTTTTGTGCCGATATGTCTGTTTCGGCTAAGGAATTAACGGTCACAACAGGCGCTAACAGCGGTGCAGGCAGTCTGCGCGGCTTGCTTGCTATAGCGGAAAGCGGAGACACCGTCACCATTGACCCTTCTGTAAGCGAAATTAATTTAAGCTGCGAGCTTACTATTGACAAAGAAATAACAATTGAAGCAAGCTCAGGTGTAACGGTTATTGCCGATAACTGCAGAGCCTTCAACAATACCTCAAGCTCACTGCTTACACTTAAAAATATTACGGTAACGAAAGGGCTTGCAAACACAGGCGGAGCTTTATATTCTTTTGGGGATATAAAGCTTATTAACTGTATGTTTATTGAAAATCAAGCATCCTATGGAGGGGCGGTCTACACCGAAGGCTATGCCGACATTTTAAACAGCAGCTTTTTTAACAATGCCGCGGCCTACGGAAGTGCTGTCACTGCACTTGATTTCGCACTTATTATTAATTCAAGCTTTATTTCAAACATTTGCACAGCTGAGGGCGGAGCAATTGAAGCCGGAGGCGCAGGCCCTTTAACATCTGACATATATATGTTTAACAGCACCGTTGACAGAAACACAGGCTACGGCATTTATTTAAACAGTCAGAAAAGCGGAGCAGGATACATATATAATTCGATTTTCACTTCAAATTCTCTCGGCACATGCAACACTCCGGTTTTAGGCGGTGTTAATTTGGTTGACGGAGAAAACGGTATAACCCATGACTCTGTTTTTGGCGTAAACACAGTAAGAAGAGACGATGGATATTTACCTGTTTTGGAAGACGGCAACGCCCGCAATACCGCTTCTTTAATCACCGATTTATCCGGCCTTCCCGAAATGGGGCTTAGCTTTGAATCATACATATTTGAATTCCTTCTGTATGATAAGCTCGGAAACGAGCGTCAGGATCCTCATAATTTCGGAGCTGTTGAGGTTTCTGTTACTGATGAAGTCATATATCCCACATCTTTATATTTAGGTGTAAACAATGACCTCGGATATGTTACAAACTTTGAATCAGGCAGCACTGTGAGCGATATTTTTGATTTGCTCACACTTCCTTTGCATGGCCGAATTGAGATTTACAACTCCGATTCTTCGCAGGCCTTGCAAGCGGACAAGCTTAAAACAGGAATGACAATTGACTATTACTACAACAAAATAAAGGTGAAAACCTACAAAATCGCCGTTTTCGGTGATGTTACGGGTGACGGCAAGGTATTAATAAACGACCTGATTATTGCCGCTAAGCATATTTTAACCCCCTCCTTGCTTCAAGATGAATTTTTGCAGGCGGCTTTGGTTTTAGATGAAGACGAGGTAAACGCGCTTTCGCTAGTGAATATCAAAAAAATAATTCTTAACATTAAATAAAAAGAAAGGAGCTTTATGATTTTTATGAATACAAAAAAAACAATTTCATTTATTTTAGTCTTTGCCATGCTTTTTTCCATATTAACATCTTATCCTTTTAGCGTTTCGGCAATTAACCCCACTAAGCTTTATAAATTTGACGGAAACACAAAAGAGGATTTCACACAAATCGCGGCAAAAACAACAGGCTCGGTGGCTTATCTTGACGGAAAAAACAATCAGGCAATTAAATTTTCAAACGGCGCTTTTATGCCAATGAGCAGCACACCGCACAACACAAGCTTTTCATATGCGGTTTGGATTAATATAGAGTCTTACACCGGTACTCCGTCTATTTTGGGAAATCAGGAATTTGATGACGAAGAGCGCTACGGTTGGAGTCTTTCACTTTCCGGCCCGGGCACCCTTGTTCACTCTATAGGTACTGGCTCAGGCAGTCAGACAGGTTCATTTGCACTGAACACATGGGTACACTATGCCTTTACCTTTAACCGTACAACAGGCCTCATTACCTACTATCTTGACGGTGAAGCAACCTCCTCATGCACGCTGACATCCGGTGAAATTCAAAAGCTTCAGTCTTCTTTGGCCACCTATGCCGGAGGAAACGCAACCGCTCCGTCCTCAAACGGCAGCGCAACCGTTCTTATGGACGATCTTTCATACTTTAACACCGAGCTTACAGAGGCTCAGATTTACGAAATATATAATCCCGAACCGATAGATGCTCTTCCTGATATGCAGCCGTCGCTCTTTAAATTTGATAAAAATTTACGTGACAGTGTTTTAGATACCTTTTGGCCGATAACCTCTGATTTGCCTCCTGTTTTTGTAAACGGACAGCGCGATAAAGCGGTCAAGCTTGACGGCGTCTCACTTGATTTGGGTGAGCTTAATTATTCCAAAAACCACACAATCGGCGCGTGGATGAAGCTTAATTCGTATGACGGCAACGCTGTTATTATGGGCAACAAGGATTTTTCATCCCCTAACAGTCCCGGTTGGGCGCTTTATCTTGAAAAAACAACACAAACGCTTTACTTTAAGGTTTCAGCTGTTAACTCTTCTGAAAATATTTCAGCACCCATTACGGTTTTGCCTGTTGGCAGATGGGTTCATTTGGCATATAGCTTTAACAGAACAAACGGCGAAATTACCTTTTATGTAAACGGCTCACCCGCAGGCACTGTTCTTAATGCGTCAAACACAGTTGCAAAGAGCATACAAAGCGCTTTTTCAACCAAACTCGGTTCTGACGGCACAGGCGCGTATACCGATAAAGCCAATATTGAATTTGACAATCTTTTTATTGAGCCTTCACTAATGAATCAGACCTCTGTTACAGCAAGAATAAATAAAGAAACAAACACATATCTGCAGTTTGAAAATGACCTTACAAATCAAATGGGATATGTAACCGGCTTTATGATTGGTGACGTTTCGTACACTCCAAACGGCAAATTTGACAATGCTCTTATAATTACGACAAGCTCGGGCAATTCAAGCTATGTGTCAATTGCCACCAATCAAACTCTTGAATACTCTCAAAGCTTTTCCGCATCTTTTTGGATTAAAAGCAATGAAACAGCTGCAAACACACCTATTTTGGGCAATAAATCCGATTGTACTTCAAGCGGTACAGGATGGATGTTCAGCTACGACTCAGACGGAAATGTTTGCTTTAAGGTAAACGACTCCGTGCTAACCATTGTCGGTAAACCCTCGGATGAAAATTACAGTCATGTCGGAATGACCTTTGACCGCGCAAGCGGAAATGTACGCCTATTCTTTGACGGTGTTTTTGTTACACAGCTTGAAACATTAATTACTTCCGAAACAACAATAAACACCGCCAACACCTATATCGGACGCATCAACGCATCAACCATTACAGGCGGTGTTTCAACCTTTTGCATTGATGAGCTGTACATCAATCCGCGCCTTTATTCCGATGACGAAATAATTGATCTTGCAAACGCTTCTTCCGCAAACAATTCCCTCTCTTTTGAATGGGTTGCCGGCACTACCGCTTCTCAAAACTCCTTTTATACTGTCGATCTTCATCTGACCGCTCCGCAAAACGCGAGAATTTACGATTCTGTATCCTTTATGCTTTCATATGACCAAAGCGCTTACGCGCTTTCAAGTGTAGAAGCCTCAGCCCTTACAGCTCTTGACGGTACAGACGGCGCAAAAGTCTTCCGTGCCGGTTTAAACCGTTCGCTTTACGGCCTCAGTGCAAGTCCCGGCACAACACGTTTAGCCCGGTTCACCTTTGAGGTTAAGGCTGTTACAGGTGAAAAGCCCATAACCGTCACTCCCACGGCATTAATCTCTAATTCCTTCGATATGCTTTCAAGCCACGCCATTTCCGCACCTTCTCTTGACACTGTTATTTTGTCTCCCGGTAATAATGATATAAATAAAGACGGAGTTATCGGAATCGGCGATGTTGTGCTCGCAAACGGCGCAAATAAAAACGCTGTTGCAGCGCTTTCAGATATTTACCCATATAAACGCGCACTGGTGTTAACATTAGGAGGCGGAGGCACGGCTTTTGCTCCGAACGCTTTTACAAACAGCGGCGCAACCCTTGAAGGTAACCGTGTTAACCCTTACAGTCTTGACCTTTTTAACAACAAATCGGCTGTCAGCTATTCTGCAAAAGCGGTTGACCCAACCTTCAGTGCGCCGAACTACGGAGCAATTTTGCACGGCTACAGCTATGGTAATGTTTCGTATGAATATAAGCTTGACGCACTTTCAACAGCTAACACTTATTTTTATAAAAACGGCGCTGATATGCCGTCTGTATTAAAAGCCTTAAAGGACCTCTTCCCTGCCCGTTCACAGTTTGCAATTACCACTTGGAGCAATATAGCAAACGGAATTATTGAACCGAATTTAGGCATAGGGATTAAAAGTACTCTGTCTGACAGTCAAAATGTGTCCGAGCTTGTAAGCTATATTAACTCAAATAAAATGAAGAACACAGCCGTTACATATGCTCAGTGGGACAATATGAACCTTGTCGGACAGTCAACCGGATATAACAATCCTGCATGGTGGGAAGCACTTTCGTCTTATGACAGCTATTATCAAAATGTAATGGACGCGCTTTCACAGTCAGGCTGCGGTGACGACACCTTTGTAATTCTTAACAGCGACCACGGCGGCCTTGGAAGCAATAACGGAGGAACCTCCGCCGAAGAACGCAATATCATGATCGCCTTAAACGGAACTACAGTTGACAGCGGACGTGTGTTAAACGGCGGAACAAGCGCCGATATTCCGGCAGTCTTGCTCAGCGCACTGCGTCTTGACAGCGTTAAGCCCGGTTCAATGTATGAATCAAATGTTTTTGACACAAATGCTTTTCTCTCTCAAAAACAACTCGGCGGTAAAAACCGTGATGTTGAAGCTGTCACTTTGAAAAAAACAATCTATGACATGTCTTTTGTTATTGATAATATTCAGTCGGGCCATAATATTGTTGCGGCCGAAATGGTCCTTAATCTTCCAAATAATATTACAGGGCTCACGCTTACACCCGCTTCGGGACTTACCGTTTACAAGCAATCATTTCAAAACGGCAAGCTTCATATTATTGTTTCCGGCACCGCTCCTCTTACCGGCGGACAAAAAATACTTTCGCTAACCTATGACGGCTATGACCGCGGTGATAATATGGTCCACGAGGTAATGCTCGGCACACAAACCGGAGATGAAATATACTGTGATCTTTTTGAAGAAAGTATTGACCCTCAAACAATAACCGAGCAATATTTTGACTATAACGAAGACATTCCGCTTAACTTTGAAACAAGCGAAGAGCTATATATCGGCGAAAGCTATGAAAAAACAGCTCCCGATTTTTACGCCTATGTTTATTACGGCTACAGCGTTGATTTCGGTACTGTTATTAAGGAACATCCAAGCTTTACGGTTTTTGACAATCATTCGGTAATTTATTATTATAAGCCGGATTTAAACGGAAATAACAAGCCCGATGATGAAGAAGTTTTTACAGTGACCGAAAAATATCAGTTTGTCGACGGTGAACTTGTCAGTGGCGATACATCTGAAAAAATTATCGGTTGGGGCAGCGTTTTTTTAAAGATTTTACCGCCAAACTACGGTCTTTTATATTTGGGGTATTCCACCGATGAGTACGGTTTTCAGGAAGGAGACCCATATTTTGAAGTGTACGACGACATGACTGTTATTTATGTCTATACTCTTGATATCAATAACAACGGTATTGCGGATGATGAAGAAGCATTTGTAATTACCGAAAAATATGAGCTTGCGGATGGAACTCCAGTCGAGAGTGATACCTTTTATGACATAATGGGGTTATATACCGAATATATGGGTTATCCTTTGGATATAATCGGATATATGTATATCGGATACACTGTTAACGGAAGTATTTTGACGGACGGAATTCCAAGCTTCTCTGTAAGTGACAATGATGTTGTAGTATATGTCTATACGCTTGATGAAAACAACAACGGAATTCCTGATAATAAAGAGATTTATGAAATCAACCAAATTTTCATGCTTGAGGATGATACGGAAATTTCCGGCAGCATTCTTTGCGAAATTATCGGGCGCGGAAGCCTGTATGAATACACTCCTCCCGAAATTGACGGGTATGTGTATGTTGGTTACCGCCTTGACTGGGGCGAAATAATTGAAGGTGCTCTGGGTTTTGAAGTATATGAAGATCATGACATAATTTTTGTGTATGCCGAACTGCGCGAAATAACCGATATTATAGCGCCGCGTCCGTTTTACTGCTTTGACCCTTCCGACATTGATCTTCCCGGATATGCAGAGGTTATTCTTGCGGACGGCAGCATTACATATTCAGCGGTATCCTGGGATATTATAGATATGGTTGCTTACGGAACGCTTAACGAAGACTTTTTAAGTGAAAATCTACTTTACAATCCTAATAACCTTACCATACAGGTTGATATTTTTATATATACTCCTATTATTTTCCCAACTGACTGGTAAGCTCTTTACTTTACCTGGTTAATGTGGTAGAATGTCATACGTATATTAATCCCCTATATCAGAAAGGAATGGTTATATGTTTAAAAAATCCGCTGCGTTTATTTTTGCACTTGCACTTATTTTATCCTGCCTTGCTTCATGTGAAAAGAAAAGCGCTAGCTCAGTCGAGTATATGATACTGTCTGATTCGTTAGCTGACGAAACCTACGGCATAGGCTTCAGAAAAGCTGACGTTGCGCTTGGCGAAGAGGTTCAAAAACAGCTTGTCGAAATGAAAAAAAACGGAAAGCTTGCAGAAATCGCCAAAAAATGGTTTGGCAGCGACACAACAATTATCGAAGACTCTTTTACTTCCGTAAATCCGACCGACAGCTCGCTTACAGACATCAAAGCAGCCGGCAAACTTGTAATGGGTCTTGACGACAGCTTTCCTCCTATGGGTTTTCGGAACGGAAATCACGAAATAATCGGATTTGACGTTGATCTTGCCAAAGAGGTTTGCAAGCGCATCGGCATCGAGCTTGTTCTTCAACCCATTGACTGGAAGGTAAAAGACAAAGAGCTTGACGCAAAAACAGTCGACTGTCTTTGGAACGGCTTTACAATTACAGATGAACGCAAGGCGGCAATGTATATTTCGATGCCATATTTACACAATCGTCAGGTAATTGTAACCTTAAAGTCAAACAAAATTACAACTCTTAGTGATTTAAAAGGAAAAACGCTTGACCTTCAGTCCGCTTCATCTGCGGTAGAGGCTCTTGACAGCAGACCCGATGTCAAAAACAACCTTAAAAACGGCGTGCCGGTTGAAGTAAAGGACAATGATTTAGCGTTAAAAGACCTCGAAGCAGGCGGCTGTGACGCAGTGCTTATGGATGAGGTTGTTGCACGGTATAAAATTTCAATGCTTAACAAATAATTTTCCATGCATTTAAAGTCTTAACAGGCAAGCATGGCTTTGTTTGCCGTAAGTGCTCTATAATGCCTCAGGCATTATAGAGCACACTTATTGAGGTGATAACAGAGTGACCTTCAGCCAAGTTTTACAGCTTATCATTCCCTTTTTACGCGAATCACTTGTTACATTACAAATATTTTTTTACACACTGCTTTTTGCACTTCCTCTGGGACTTATCATTTGTGTCGGAAGAATGAGTAAAATACCGGTACTTACGCAAATCATCAAATTCTATCTGCTTATTGTAAGAGGAACCCCTCTTATTTTGCAGATTATTTTCATCTATTTTTTACCTGATGACTTGGGTTTTAAAATGATTGACCGTTTTTGGGCTGTAATTATTGCCTTTACATTAAATTACGCGGCGTATTTTGCCGAAATTTACCGCAGCGGCATAAGCTCAATACCAAGCGGACAAAATGAAGCGGCATATGTTTTGGGTTACTCTAAAATACAAGCTTTCTTTAAAATTATTGTTCCGCAAATGATAAAACGCATTCTGCCTCCCATGGGCAACGAATTTATGACTCTCGTAAAAGACACTGCGCTTGCTCAAACAATAGGTGTCGCCGAGCTTTTTCACATTGCTTACAACAACACATCACGGCTTTCATCAACAGTGCCTATATACATAGCCGGACTCTTTTATTTAGTTATGAACGCTATCGTTTCGCTTTTTTTCTCGGCTGCCGAAAAAAAGCTTGACTATTATAAATAAAAAGGAGCATATTGATATATTATGTCTAAAGTAATGAGCGCGCTTAATATACATAAATGCTTTGGCAAAAACGAAGTGCTTAAGGGTATTTCATTTGATGTAAATAAAGGCGAGGTGCTTTCGATTATCGGACCGTCAGGCTCGGGTAAATCAACACTTTTACGCTGCGTAACCACGCTTGAAAAAATATCGGACGGCAGCATTTATTACGGAGAACTTTGCATGGTTGATAAAAATGACCGCGGCCAGCTTACATATGCCACAGGTAAGGACATGCAAAATATTAAATTCCGTTTTGGACTTGTTTTTCAAAGCTTCAATCTTTTCCCTCATTATACAGTGCTTAAAAACATCACAGACGCGCCTCTTTCGGTTGCAAAAACGCCAAAGGCTGATGTTATGGAATACGCTATGGAGCTTTTAAAAAAGGTTGGCCTTGAGGATAAAGCAGCCGCGTATCCAAACGAGCTTTCGGGCGGACAACAGCAGCGTGTAGCCATTGCCCGTGCGCTTGCTATGAAGCCCGATGTTCTGTTTTTTGACGAGCCGACATCGGCTCTTGACCCCGAGCTTACAGGCGAAATACTTAAGGTTATAAAAGACCTTGCCCGGGAACGCATGACTATGGTAATTGTTACGCACGAAATGAACTTTGCAAAGGATGTTTCAGACCGTGTTATATTCATGGACGGAGGCGTTATTATTGAAGAGGGCAACCCTCAGGATGTTTTGCAAAACCCCAAAAATGAACGCACAAAAGCATTTCTAAGCAGATACAGCACAGCGTGACGCTGTACCCGAGCTCGCTCTGAAATCCTATATAATATTACAATAAAGTGTCGCAAAAATAAATTTATTGGGTATTTCATCAAATAAAAATCTCTAATCAATTCCGATGCATTCTTCAGGCAGACAAGCTCAGATTATTCGGCAAATTATTAAATAACAAAGGCGGTTATAAATTTGATCAGCACAAGCGATATTAGTTTAAGATACGGCGGCAGAGCTCTTTTTGAGCATGTAAACGTTACATTTTCAAAGGGCAACTGTTACGGTCTTATAGGCGCAAACGGCACAGGCAAATCTACATTTTTAAAAGTACTTTCAGGCGAAATCGAGGCCAACAAGGGTGATGTAATTATCACACCGGGCGAGCGCATGGCGGTAC
>JGI994J12354_10003068_pt1 | contig 15841 bp, 15 predicted proteins | sample IntmicLarv3ML3BL_FD_12354 | JGI IMG/M metagenome (IMG submission 12354) | reverse complement strand
ATCGGCCATGGGCTGTATGCCGAGCCACAGCGCCTCGCCCACGCGGCAAGCGGGCTTGCCATGCCAGCGCGCGTCCAGATGAATCTCGTCCGCCAAGAACCGCCATGAGAGCACGAGCTTTGCCGGCGCACCATACAGCTCTGCCGCCGCGCCCTCGAAACGCAGTTCGCACACCAAATCGTCCGTGTCGTACCAAAGCCCCGTCACGACAGGCTTCGCGTCCAGATGCGCCGCAATCGCCGAGTCACAGCCAATCTTGCCCACATCTTCGAAAATCCAGTCGCAGTCCATTGTCACATATTCCTTATAATAGCGCTCAAAGTCCGCTTTGCCAAACGCCTGATACAGCGCTGCGCCCCAGAGATGTTCTGCGTCTGCCAGCACTTTACCGTTGCGCGTCAGATGGCAGATGGCACCCTGTTCATTCACAGTCACGAGATAATCGCCAATCGGCATCGCCTCGTTCACGCGTCCCTCCGTGCAGCCGCGCACAGGCACCGGCGTACAAGTTGTCGCCGCCAGCAACGTCTCTGCCATAACAGAATCCTTCTCGCGCAGGCAATCAATGGCGTTCCGGACATACTTGCGCTGTTCTGCCCACGAGCTTTCCATGCGGCGGAACTTCGCGCTTTGTCTTGCCTCGTTAAATGCCTCGCGCGTGAAGAAATTGTGCTCGCCTGTATGCCCCTCGCCTGTGCCGAGGGTCGATTTCTCATCCAGCCCCCATGTATGCTCCGGCACGGGGAGAAGCTCGCGGTAGACATCCGCCGCATCCGCCGCGGACAGGCGGCCGCACGCGCGAAGCACTGCGCGGTAACGGCTGATTTTCAGCGGGTCACAGCCCGCGCCGTGTATCCATGTATCGCCGATTTCCTGCGTGACAACAGGCAGGCCGTTCTGCGCCAGCGCCACTGCCGCCACGTCGTCCAATGTACCCGCGTGAATGTTTGCATCGGGGTATTCCGCGCGAAGCTTGGCATACAGTGCCGTAACCTCGTCCGCGCTCTGCGGGCCGTTGTTGTCGCCCGTGTGTGCGAAGCAGAGGGCAACGCCGCTGTCGCCGATTTCCTGAAACAGCCCGTAGTCCGACTGGTACATCACCACAACAGACTCGCCCGACGGCGCGGCCCAGCGGAACAGCGGCGGCACCTCCGGCGCGGAGGACGCGGGGTTCACACCGATATGTAAGAAGTTCACGCCCGCCTTTGCCATCAGCGGCACCATCGCGCGCGTGTGCCCCGGCACGTCTGTCATCTTTGCGGCGCGGGTTGTCCGCCCGAAGCGCGCGTCAAGATTTTTCGACAGGCTGAGGCTGTAGTTGAACAGACCTTCATCCATCAGCTCCGTATGACTAGTGAAGGGCAGCGCGTGCCATGCGATATCGCCGTTTGCGACAGCCTCGAGGAAGCCCTCGTCCGCGCCCTCGGGATGGCGGCGCAGGTATTCATCAATCATCCACGAGCCGACTGTCCAGATAAAGCGGTCGCCACGCTTGCGCATTTCCGCCGCCGTCGCAACGGCCTTGGGGATGTGCTTGGTCATGTATTCATTCACAACATTGGCGGCCAAGTCCGTGAAGCCAATGTCGAGATGGGTTTTGAATAAGAGAATGATTTCCTTCATAAAAAATGTCCTCCTTGATATGAGCATATACCTTTATTATATCATAACTAAAAATAAATGTAAGGGCTTTTTTGCATCTGCCACAAAATAGGACTTCCGTTTTGTCGAAAAAACAGATATAATGTAACTATATGCACTGAAATTTTATGAAGGAGGCGTTCTCGTGAACCCGCAGGAAAAGCAAGCATATGAGGCGCTGTACGGCCTTGTGAAAAACGATTACAGCCGCGCGATTGCGGATCAGACAGCCGTGTGGGAGGGCCGCAGTCCCGAGCGCCAGCCGCTTTTGCTGTCTTTGGATTTGCCAACAGAATACGAAGGGCAGTTCCCGCGGTACACGCCGACACAGGTGCATCACGACCAAAACAAAATGCTGCTGGAAGGCATGTGCGGCATGGCGGCCACATCGCTGGCGGGTATGCAGGGCGTGCCGTCGATTCGGGCGAACATGGGCTGCGGGATATACCCGAGCCTCTTCCCCGGCATCACATCCATGCTCTTCGAGGACGACAAAATGCCATGGGTGCAGAAGCATCTGACGCTGAAAGAGATTGATAATCTGTGCGAAGAAGACATCAAAATCACGGACGAGTTCAAGCTCGCGCTGGAGCACATGGCCTATCAGGCGGAAATGATTGACGGTACGGGCGCGTTCGTCTACCCGCTTGACCTGCAAGGGCCATTCGACATGGCGCACATCGTCTACGGCGACCCGTTTTTCTATGATTTGTATGACGAGCCGGAGCTGATGCACCACCTGCTCAACCTGTGCTGTTACGCGATTGAGCTGGGCGTGGCGGAATGCCTGAAAGTGATGCCCCGTTCGCAGGAATACATTGCGCATTACAACGGCGTGGTGCTCCCGCGGTCGCTGGGCGGGTTCAAGATTAGCGAGGACACATCCACCATCGTCGGCGCAGGGCATATTGACGAGTTCGTTATGCCGTATACAGACCGCATTCTGAAAGCCACGAACGGCGCATACATACATTATTGCGGGCGGAACGACCATCTTCTCAAGCGCGTGCTGGCGCATCCGATGGTGTGCGGGCTGAACTTCGGCAATCCCGAAAAGCACGACATGGATGAGGTTCTTCGGCAGACGGCGGCGGCGGGCAAGGTTTTCTACGGCGCTTCCGCGCGGCACGACGGCGAGTCCGAAGCGGACTTCTTCGAAAGAAGCCTCCGCGCGGCGACAGTGGACGGCCTGTGCAAGCTGATTCTTGTCCACCACGGCGGCGCGAACACGCGGCAGGCAGAGGTCGAGGCCGCATGGGCGGCGGCCTGCGCAAAGGTCGGCTTACCATATACAAATGCAAAATAAATATTGATTCTTAAGGAAAAGGTGAAATGAATGAACTGTTTTCGTACAAAGCTGGATAAAATCTCGAACTGGCTGATGCTTCTTCCGCTGATTCTCGGTGGTGCATGGTTCTTCGTGCTGGAGAAGACGATGCTGAATCCCACGTATTTTATGTATACGAAGCTGGATGACCTGATTCCCTTCGTGCCTGCGTTCGTGATTCCGTATGTAATATGGTATGGGTACGTTGCCGGTGCAGCGATTTTCCTGTTCTTCCGCTCGAAGGATGCGTTTCGGCGCATTGCGATTTTCCTGTCAGCAGGGATGTGTTTTGCGTGTCTGGTGTACACGGTTCTGCCGAACGGGCAGTTCCTCCGCCCGTACGTGCTGGGCTCGGACTGGTGCAGCCAGCTGATTGCCCAGTTGTACCGCAGTGACACGCCGTTTAACTCCGCGCCGAGTATACACGTCATATACTCTATGGGCGCGACATACGCCATCATGCGGCACAACCGCAACGCAAGCAAGCGGCGGAAGGCGATTCTGGCCGTGCTGACGTGGTCGCTGACCGTGCTGATTTGCCTGTCTACCGTATTTGTGAAACAGCATTCCGTAATTGACATGTTTACAGGCATCGCTGTAGGGCTCGCGCTGTATGCTTTGATTTACAGACGCCGTCCGGCGAAGGCGAAGCAGAAGCAAGAGAGTGCCGCTGCGGTATAAAAAAATATGATTTCGAGAGGAGCAAGCTTTATGGAGACAAATATGTATAGTAAAGCCCTGCAAAAAAGTCGTGCGAGGATGTGGCTGTCTATCGCGCTGGGGTTTGCGTCCGGTGCGGCGGTGATATTCGGGGTGGTGTTTGCCGCGCTTGGGGCGTTCCTGATTGGCCTCGGCATCGTCGGGCACATCCGCCTGGCGCAGAAGCAGAAGCGCATGGCCGCATACGGCGTGGACGAGGCTGCCAAAGAGCAGTTCGAGGCAGAGTACGCCGACACGCATCTGCTGAACGCCGCAGGCCGCCCGTCGGTGTGGAACAAGGACGCAGGAAAGCCGAACGCCGCGCTCACGCAGAACTGGTTCTTCTGCCAACAGGTAACGAATACGGCGCTTATGCCCCTTCGCGAGGTTGTGTGGTACTACAAGCATATATACCGCGACGGCGGCGCCAGAAACTGGGTCATGATTCATTTCTCGGATGGCTCCACGTTCAAGGTCTTCTGCGGCGACCAGTCCATCATCTCAAGCACGGACATCACCGCAACATGGCTCGGCACTTTGCAAAAGCTCTGTCCCCAAGCGCTCGCGGGGTACTCGGACAAGCGGTACGCGGCGTATGCCAAGGACAGGATAGGCTTCACCGCCAAGGTGCGGCAGGGTTCGGCAGATTTTGACGCATAAAGAATGCAGACACAAAAAGGGCGGGGGTTATCCCCCGCCTTTTCATATACCCGCCGACACGCACAATCATAGGGCAAGGGCTCTGCTCTTGCCGCCTAACCGTATTAATGTCTACGCTTGCCCCAAAGCGCTGCGAGCAATCTTTATGGCAATCAGCTTTTGTTCAAAAATTTGGCGATTTTCACAACGGCGTCAGCTGGGGGAACAGGTGTCTTATACACCCCGAGAACAGTCTGCCGCAGATGTTCCTCAACTGTTTCCGTTCCGCCTTCAATAAGCGTGCAAATTGCTGTTAATATGCTGGGCAAATGCTCCCGCAGATATACATCCCGCTCGGCAGAAGCTAGAAAATTTGGCAACAGCAGCTCACGGCTATCGCGCGCGTGGGGAAGTCGGCGCGATAGCGCTTCAGCCTTTTCGGGCATCCCGACACTGCGGTACAGAAAGCATAGCGTAGCCACAACACCGCTCCGCGAATGGTCACTGATGTTGTCTGACAGGCGGCGTTCACACATTTCAATAGCATGGTCAATTTCTTCTCCGGCCATGGCGAGGGCTTCCGCGCGCGCCACTGATAATCCAAGATCGGCAGGGAATATCTTAAGTGCCTCATCATAAATTGCCACAGCCTCATGGTATTTGCCTTCTACCTGTAAGGTGTTCGCATGCGCATGAACACCCCACATTTTCCCCTTGATTTCTTCCATGCCCAACAGCTCATCGACTGTTACATCAAAGCAATTGGCCAGCCCCGGCAACAATGTAATATCGGGGTAGCATTCCTCCCGCTCCCATTTGCTGACCGCTTGTCCGGTCACGCCAACGTGCTCGGCAAGCTCTTCTTGCGTCAACCCCACGTCAAGCCGCAATCGTTTTAGATTCTTTGCAATTAACATTACATCGCCTCCCTAATATATTGTAAACATATTCTAGCAAGGATATATGTGTCACGCAAGAGAGGCATTGTTGGCAAAATCCAACCTGTAGTTGATTTGAAAAAGCTTCTTTTTAGAATCCATCCGGTTCTTTCGAAAGTCTTATGCGCATAGTGTCTTCTTGCCCTACCCAAACAGCGCCCGAATCTCCTCCCGCGTCATGCGGCTGAGGAACTGCGCCCCCTCCGCGATGACTGCGTCAATAAGGTCCTTCTTCTTCGCCTGCAAGGTCATAATCTTCTCCTCGACGCTATCCTTGGCCACGATGTTGATAACCTGCACGGTCTTGCTCTGCCCGAAGCGGTGCGCGCGGTCGGCGGCCTGCTCCATAACGGCGGGATTCCACCACGGGTCGTAGTGGATAACGACATCCGCGCCAATGAGATTCAGCCCTGTGCCGCCCGCTTTCAGTGAGATAAGGAACACCTCGCGCTCGCCGTTGTTGAACCGCTCCGCCATGTCCAGCCGCTCGCGGGCGGGTGTCGCGCCGTCGAGATAGAAGTAGGCAATGCCTGCCTCATCCAGCATCGCCGCGAGGATGGACAGCATCTTGGTGAACTGCGAGAAAATCAACAGCCGATGCCCCGCCGCGACAGAATCCTTGACCGTCTCAATTGTCACGTCAAGCTTGCCGCTGCCGCCTTTATAGTTCTCCATAAACGTGGCGGGATGGCAGCAGAGCTGGCGCAGGCGCGTCAGCTTGCTCAAAATCTCGATGCGGCTCTCCGCAAACGCCGTCCCCTGCCCCTCGAGGCTGTCCGACAGCTCGCCTTTTGCCTGCATGAGATACGCTGTGTAGACCTTCTGCTGCTCCGTTGTCATCTCGGCGTAGAGCGTTGTCTCGATTTTTTCGGGCAGTTCGGTCAGCACGTCCGCTTTCAGACGGCGCAGGATGAACGGCGCAATCTGCTGCCGCAGGCGCGCGGCTGTGTTCTTATCGTCCTCGCGCAGGATGGGCTCTTCGTACAGCTTCGCGAACTTCGTGCGGCTGTGCAGATACCCCGGCATCACGAACTCGAAAATTGACCACAGCTCTACCAGCGCATTCTCCACAGGCGTGCCTGTCAGCGCATAGCGCGTTGTGCCGTTGAGCAGGCGGATGGCCTTCGCGTTCTGCGTGGCAGGGTTCTTGATGTTCTGCGCCTCATCCGCCACGATGAAGCGGAACGGCACATCCAGCGCCTGATACAGCGCGATGTCGCGCTTGAGCATGTCGTATGTCGTGATCAGCACGTCTGCACGCATTGCCTCGGTTTGCAGAAGGTTCTGCCGTTGCTGCGGCGTGCCGCAGACCATGCACACATCCAGCGACGGCGCGAACCGCGCGATTTCTTTCTCCCAGTTATACACAAGCGACGTCGGCGTAATCACAAGCGACGGGCGGTGCGGCGATTGCGTTGACGGCTGTTCCCCCAGCTTTTCCGCCAGCAGAACCGCGATAATCTGCACCGTTTTGCCCAGGCCCATATCGTCCGCCAGAATGCCGCCGAAGCCCGCGCGGTCCAGCGCCTTCAGCCAGCGGAAGCCCTCCGCCTGATACCCGCGCAGGACATCTGCCAGCGGCGGCGGCACAGGGCAATCCGCCGAGGCCGCGCCGCGCCCTGCCATGTCATCCAGCAGATTGCGGAAAGACGCGTCCTGCTCGGCCCGCAAATCCGCCCGCCGCGCCAGCACCTCCCCCGCCGCAGGCGCACGAAACCGCGGCACAAGAAAGCCTTCTGTGCCAAGCGCCTTCTTGCCCGCGCCAAGGCTCTGCACCAGTTCGTCCACCGCGCTGATGGCGGCGTTCTCGTCTTCGTTCGTGAAGCGGATAAAGCTTCCGTCGCGCAGGCGGTGGTACTTCTTTTTCGTGCGGAACGAATCCAGAATGTCCATCAGTTCCAGCATCGGGAAGCCCTCAGGGTTCACCTTCACCTCCAGCAAATCGCCCGTGATGCGCAGGCCGACNGCGGCGGACACGCGCGGTTTGTCCGCGATGTTGCGCACCGCGTCCGTCACATACACCTCTGCCGCCGCGCGAAGCGCCTCCACGCCGCTCGGCTCGTGATAGAATCGGAAAATCTGGTCGTTGCCCGTGAGCTTGTATGCCCCGCTTGCCGCGTCAGGCACGAAGCCCATCTGCGCCAGCATCGCCTTNATATGCAGCTCCGCCATTACGTCGCGCAGAACCTGCGGCTGGTTCNGCGCNGCCGCGCTGTCAAGATAATCCTGNTGTGGGGCAAAGGTCTCCTCGCCGTAGCAGAAGGCAAGCTCCGCNGTCACAGCGCGGCTGTCCGTGTCGAAATAAGCCTTGGCGACCAGCGGCGGCGCGTCCTCCAGAACAGTTGTGTCCATGGTCTGCAACAGGCCAAGCGTCCGCAGACGCGCCGCCAGAAACGTGCGTACATGCGGCGTTTCGCGGCGGGTGAAGGTCAACTTTTGCCCGCCCAGCTGCCCGAATGCCTGCAAAAGCGGCGCAACCGCCCGCCCCCACGCCTTCGAAACCCGGTGCAGGCAATCCTCGTGCAGAACATAATGATACGCCTCGCCCTCGAAGAGCCGCAGTGCCGCATCCAGCGACAGGGACAATCCGCCGTCAGCCTCCTCCATCACAAAGCGGACATCGGGCGGCGCGTCTGTCAGATGCACTTCGTCCAGCACCGTGCCGTATACAGCCGCGTCCACCGTCTGCCCCGCGCAGAGGTCGAAGAATGTGTCCAGCCCGCGCGTGGTCAGCGGCATGTTGCGTGCGTTTGTCGCCAGTGCCACCGCATCACGCAGACTGCGGCCGCTGCCACTAGCGGCATGAGTGCCCATGCCGTGAGGCGATGCGTCTGTGCCCAATGCGTCCAGCAGAGCATACTCGCGCAAAACAAAATCCAGCATTGCGCGGCTTTCGGGGGCAAAGGCCGAAGGCTTGTGCGTCAGCGAGAATGCCTTGCCATACGCAAACGCCGCGCCCTCTCGCATCCGTTGTATGAACTCGCGCATGTTCTTCACTATATACATCTTGCCCTGCCCGATGGCAAACGAGAGCGCCGCGCCGTTGCTCTCCACCACGAAACGCGGCGCGAGCACGGCCTGTGCCAGCGGCGTAGAGGCATCCGCCGTCGCCGCTGCCACCTCGTCGTATACCAGCGCCTCAAAGTGCTTCAACAACTCGCCCGAAACCCGCGCCGAGCGCGACAGCTTCACATTCTCACGATTCGCCTCAAACAGCCGCAGAAGCGCCGCCACCACATGCTTGCACGCGCCCTGCCAAATGCCTGCGCCCGAGCACATGCAACGGTACTTTTGCAGCATCCCGTTCTTGTCGAAGGTGATGGTCACGCGGTTCTCGCGGCTCAAGCCTGTGCCGGACACGAGAACCTGCGCCTCAATCGCGCCGTCTTTCTCCGCCAGATCCATGCTGCGGACGTGCCCGTTCAGCCAGTAGGCATAGCCCTTGTGATACGTGTCTACGTTTGAAGCGAGGCGCGAAATTTGGTTTTTGTCGATATAATATCTCATGAGTGTCCTCCGAGGAAATGATGAATTCCATTGAAAGGGGAATCTTACCATTATATCACAATAAATCCATAGAGGCAAATATTTGTATACTTTATTTTGTGCGGGGAAAACTACTTTCATCACAGACGAAGGAGGAAGCATATGCCAAAGAAGAATCGAAAAGAAATCCCGCCCGCATTTGAAACGCTCGCCGTGGTGGACGCAAAGCGGAAGACGGGCGACGCGGGCGTGACCATCCCGCGCGACGAGTCCGTTGAGGCGGCGAAGATGTGGGTGGATGAGAACGAGAAATAAGGATAGAGATGACGAAGACCTTGGAGAAAGCCCTCCAAGGTCTTTATGTTTGCCGTTAATTCTGTAAAACTGTTGCAGCAATCACCAGGACATACACCGCTTCTGCACCCGCCGCCCGCAGCGCTTGGGCGCAGGCATTGACGGTTGCGCCTGTTGTGAAGACATCGTCGAAGAGGAGGATGGTCTTGCCCGCAACGGTTTCGGGATTGCGCACAACGTAGGCATTTTCTACATTCTGCCGTCGGGCGGCTGCGTTTAGACTGCTCTGCTGTCGGATTGGCCGCGCGACATACAGCGCTGCGGTGTCGCAGGGCAGGTCGTACAGCGGCGACAAATATTCCGCAATCAATGCCGTCGGGCTGAATCCACGTGCCTTTTGCCGTGACTTGTGCGACGGCACGGGCATCAGCAGGTCAATGGCGGGCAGGCTTTCCCGCGGGAAACGTTCCGCCAGCAGCGTTGCAATGCCGCGCGCAGCAGCAGTGTGCCCGCCGGATTTGTACCGCAGAATCATGTCGCGTGCGGCATCCTCGTATACATAGGCCGCGAAACAGCGCACGAAAACAAAGCTTTCATTACGACAGGACGCGCAGACACCTGTTGCATTATCCGCAATGGACGATAGTGCGTTTCCTCGTCCGCAAACCTCGCAAGAGTACGCGGGCAAGGCGGGCAAAGCCGCCGCGCAAGCAGCGCAGGTTACGGTTGCGGCGCAAGTCGTGCGTGCGGTGTCCACCGGCAAGACCTCGCCGCAAACGATGCAGCACTGCGGGTAAAGAAGGTTCAAGAATGCTTGTGTGCAGTTGTGCCAAAACGTCCGCGCACTCATTTGCCTTTACCGTGGCGGCTTTTGACGCGCGGCTCCGTGTTCGGCACTCTGACGAGAATGTCGGAGGGTTCGCAGTTCAGCGCTTCGCAGATGAGGTCGAGATGGTCGAGATTCACTCGTTCCACGAGGTCGTGGTATAGTTCGCTGATGGCGGTTGAGCGTATGCCTGTTGCGCGGGAAAGGTCTGCCTGTGTCCACCGTAATTCACCGAGGCGGGTGGAGAGAACAATTTTGATTGCCATAGTGTATACCTCCTGAATTAGGGTTGTCCAACGATTGATATATAATAAATGTTATCCTTTCTGATGGTTTTTGACCCTTGGTTCTGCATTTGGCACTCTGACAATAAGGTCAGATACTTCGCAATCTAGTGCTTCGCATATAAGGTCGAGGTGATCTAGGTTTATCCGTTCTACAAGATCATGATACAATTCGCTGATTGTATTGGAGCGAATGCCGGTTGCTCTGGAAAGGTCTGCTTGTGTCCAGCGCTTTGCACCAAGGCAGGTGGATAGTTGAACTTTAATAGCCATTTATAACAACCCCTTTGTTACATTTTAACGAAATTCGATATATATTTCGTATATTCGATATAAATTATCGAATATAGATATACTCCATCGAAAACAAAGAGGTAATTCCGAAAAGAACCCTTAAATGCAAACCGAACAGCCGCATTTAAAAGACGAAGAGCAACAAATTGTAAATGAACCGCAGGTTTGAAAAGTCAAATGCATGGTTTCGCAGTCTAATTTTTCAAGTGCCGTTTCGCCGTAGAAAAATGTGAAAGCTTCATAAGGCGTTTTGTTTCCGAGTTTCTTGCGCCTCTAGGAATTGATGTGGTTCATCATCTGGTCGATATCGGCCTGCTCCAAGTTATCAAGGGTTGTTCCTTTCGGCAAAACACGGCGGATCAGCTTGTGGTTGACTTCAAGAGAGCCTTTCTGATATGCTGAATTGGGGTCGCAGAAAAAAGCATTGGTTCTGAGAATGCCGCCGGGACTTCTTTCGATGGCTGCCGGATTGGAAAACTCGCTGCCTCTGTCAGTCAATATGACCGGGAATAGTTTCTCGAATAAATCTCGGCCAAGTGTCATGTACAAGCGGTCGAAAATGCCTATGACAGACTGGGAAGTATTCGTGTTTCGCAGAAACGCCGGCATAAAGAAAGTTTCGGGGAAATGCACGGTCAGCAAAACTTTACCGCCAACCGTACCGATGAGTATTCATATGTATATGAATTGGGCCAAATGCAATGGGTTCAAGGCGGCCGAGAAGAAAATATAAGTGAAACATGGAATGTGCTTGGCACGTGGATTGGCAAGGGATATGATATGGAAATGCAATTAACGATTACGGCAATAACTAAAGACAGTATTACGTACAGTGTTACCCATACGCCGTTTATCGCAAAAATAGCTGCTGCCGGCTGGTTCTATTTGCCTGAAACAACAACATATAATAGATCGATCAAAAGTGAGCCACTACGTGGATATTTTTTTTTTTTTTTTTTCCGGATGGTGTATCATACGCTAATATGGTTCTCACCAAACTCAAGTGATACTAAATTACGTGTATGTACACGAATGCAACAGGCTACAGCAACAGACGAAAGGATTCGCTTTCGTCTGTTGCTTTTCTATATTTATGTGTTGAAACAGGATGCAATACTCAAAACGCTATTTGCTAAGTGCATCGGCAGACTGTGTGACGAGGGAAAAGCTTCCTCCGTTCACTCACCTCATCTCTATTCTTTTCAACTTTCCCCGTGACAAAACTCATCCGAGGCATCTTTCCGCTGCTATCACGCTCAGGATGACAGTTGCAAAGGATTCCCTTTGCGGCAACAAAAAAGGATGTATGTATGGCGCACAGGTTATCCCCATCACGCTAGTCCTGCTTCTCCACCAGCATCTTCGACAGCTCTTTCATGAACGTGTCGATGTCCTTGAACTGCTTATACACCGACGCGAACCGCACATAGGCAACCTCGTCCAGAGATTTCAGCCGCTCCATGACCATTTCGCCAAGTTCCTGCGTTTCGACCTCGCGGCGCATGGTGTTCATGGCGGCGACTTCGATTTCCTTGACCATTTTCTCCATCTGCTCGACGGTGACCTTGCGCTTGTCGCAGGAGCGCATGATGCTGTTGAGAATCTTCTCGCTCTTGAACGCCTCGCGCTCGCCGTTGCGCTTGATGACGGTCAGCGGCACCATGTCCAGCCGCTCATACGTCGTGAACCGCTCGCCGCAGTCGTCGCAGAGCCTGCGGCGGCGGATGACGGTGTTCTCCTCCATCGCGCGTGAGTCAATGACCTTTGTGTCTGCATTGCCGCAAAAGGGGCATTTCATAGGTGTTTCCTCCTTGGTCAAGTTTTGTCTTTGGACTGTGGATTACAGTCGCCGGTGTGAGTCAGCGTGCGCAATCCGTCAAGGCCGTCTTTGTGTCGATATCCACCAGAATGATGTCTTCGCCAATCTGTGTGATACGGTTCCACGGGATGCAGTATTCCTGCTCCCGCCCGAACACGCCCAGAAGCTTTGCAGGCCCCGGCGCAATCAGTGTCGTGATGCGTCCGGTGTCTGTTTCGAACTCCACATCGCAAACGAAACCGAAACGAGAGCCGTCCTTTATATTGATAATCTCTTTCTGCCGCAGGTCATAGATTCTGCATGCCATTTGCCACACCGCCCTGCTTTTGTTATATAGGATATTTATATGACGGGGAGGCGTCCAAGATTCTACAACTTTCCATTCAGTAACCGCTGATTAAGTCAAAAGAAAAAATGCGTTAGGAGCATAGCCGTCAAGAAGCGCCTGCTTTGACGCTTTTGCCGGCGATGCGACTGGCCTTAGCGATTTTTTTCTTACTTTGTTCAGCGGTTGCTTAGCTCATGTAATTATACACCGTCTGCTCGAACGACCGCCGAATCACATCGCGCCCTTCAGCCAGACTGCTGACATGCCCGCGCGCGCGCCACTGCATTAGGATGTTGCCCAGCACAGAGCCTTCAATCGGCCCGGCGTAAATCGTACAGCCCGTGGCCTGTGCTGTCATCTTGCACAGCAGCGTGTCCTGTATGCCGCCGCCAATCATATGTATGGCCTTGATGGGATGCCCGAGCAGTTTTTCCAGCGTGTCCACATGCGTTTTGTATTCGCGCGTGAGGCCGTTGTACACGGCGATGGCCAGATCCCCGATGCCCAGCGGTGTGCTTTGGTCGCGTTCGCAGGAATGCGTGATTGTCTCGATCATGTTCTGCGGTGCGAGGAAGATAGGGTTCGACGGGTTGATAGAGAGGTTTTTGTTCCGCGCTTCCTGCGCGGCGGCGGCGATGTCGCCAAAGCCGAGGCTTGTGCCGTTTATCTCGTTCCAGCTTTTGCGCAGCTGCTGGAGAATCCAGAGGCCGTTGATATTTTTCAAGAATCGAATTGTGTTTTCCACGCCGCCCTCGTTCGTGAAATTGCAATCGAAGGCCGCGTCTGTCAGAATCGGTGCGTCCAGCTCCACGCCGAGCAGTGACCATGTGCCGCAGCTCAGGAACGCTTCGCCTGCAGCCGCGCCGTGCAACGGCGTGCCCGCGACGGCCGAGGCGGTGTCATGACTGCCCACGGCAATCATGGGGATGGCGCCGAGCCCTGTTTCTGCCTGTATCTCGTCTGTCAGCGTGCCGATAACGGTGCCCGGCTGTGTCAGCGGCAGAAGAATGTCCGTCCGCAGGCCGAGGCGCTCCATCATGGATTTGTCCCAATCCCGCGCTTCGGCGTTCAGGAGCTGGGATGTGCTGGCGTTGGTGTACTCGCAAACCGTCTGCCCTGTGAGGAAATAGGCAAGCAGGTCAGGCATGAACAGAAGCTTCGCCGCGTTTCTGTACACCGCGGGGCGCATCTGCTTGTCCGCATACAGCTGGAAGATGGTGTTGAACGCCATGAACTGCGTGCCTGTCGAGGCATAAATCTCCGAAAGCGGCATGGTGGCGGCCACCTCGTCCATGCAATGTTCCGTCCGTGTATCGCGGTAGTTAATGGGCGCGCCGATGAGGTTGCCCTCTGCATCCAGCAAGCCGTAGTCCACACCCCATGTGTCGATGCCGATGCCGTCGAAAGGCAGGCCCAAGGCCGCCGCCTTCTTTAGGCCTGTCTTCATCTCGTGGAACAGCCGCAGTGTATCCCACATCAGCCGCCCACCGGCCTGCACAGGCTCGTTCGGGAAGCGGTGCAGTTCTGTCAGCTCCGCTGTACTGCCGTCGAAGGCGCTCAACATCAGCCGCCCGCTGGACGCGCCCAAGTCGAACGCGAGATTGTATATCTTGTCACCCATTGTTCTCTGCCTCCTTGCTTTGCAAATGCTTCGTTTATTCCTCTATCTCAAAAATAAAGTCATAGCTTTCCCACTCCGCCTGCATGACGGCCTCTGCCGTATCTTCCGCGGGGTCCTCTTCCAGCTCAAACTCGATAACGAAGGACGGATATGTCTCGCCGTCTACCACGGCAGAGCCGCTGATGCGGTACGTGCGCCCTTCGCCGTCCAGCCGCTCGCCTGTCAGCACGACGTCCTCAATCTCGAGCATATGCAAATCGTTGTCCTTTTCCGATTCCGTAAAGAAATGATTCATTATGGTAACCTCCGTATCGCACCTGTTGACAGGGCATGACTGTAATGGTAAAATTTCATATATACCAGTATAACACACACAAAACCAAATGGAAATACGACAGGAGCAAAATTTCATGCAATATATTGTGGTCGATTTCGAATTCAACCAAGCGTTTGCCTTTCCGGAGCGAAACAGCGAGCCCGAGCCGCGCTGCCCGGCCGAGGTTATCCAAATCGGCGCGGTGCGGCTGGATGAGAATTTTAACGAGACAGACAGCTTCAGCATGTACGTCAAGCCGCAGATATACCGGCGGATGCACCCCTTCATCACGAAGATTACGGGCATCACATCGGCGAAGCTGCAAGGTGCGCCGGGGTTTGCTGCGGCGTATGCGGCGTTCGTGAAATGGATTGGCGAGGGCAAGTCTATCCTCTGCACATGGGGCAATGACGATGTGAAGGAGCTGTACCGTAACATGACCTATTTCCGCGTGAACCACAAGCTGATGACGCGGAAGTACATCAACGCCCAGCAAATCGCGGGTGCGCAGCTGAAATTCACAGGCAGTATCGGCCTGCGGAAGGCGGCGGAGCAGTTCGGGCTGGACTGCTCGGAGATGTTCCACGACGCGCAGAACGACGCGCGGTACACCGCCAACATCTTCCGCGCGGCGGACAGGACAGGTATGCAGGTGCAGACGCTGAACCTCGCACAGCTCCACCAGACCACGCAGGCGCGTGTCGAATCCATTAACGCGAAGCCTCTGTTTGCCTTTGCGGAGCGGCGGTTCAAGCACAAGCTCAGCGCGCGCGACATGGACACGATTCTGGCCATCTACGCCGCGGGGCGCATCGGGCGGTTCGACCGCAGGCGTGCCGAGACGGCGGGGGTTGACGATACGGATGGGATGGACAACCTTCCGGAAGAGGACAACCTTCCGGAAGAGGACAACGGCCGGACGTAGGGCAAGGGCTCTGCTCTTGCCGCTTTATCCTTGCCATTTGATGAATATATATTCTAAATCATAGAAAAGAGGAATTATCATGTCTCTGGTAAAACGCGTATACGTAGAGAAGAAGCCCGGATTTGACGTGGAGGCGCGGCACATCCGCGATGACCTCCGCGGGAATCTGAATATGAAGAGTCTGGAGAGCGTCCGCATTATTAACCGCTATGACGTGGAAGGGCTGGCGGACGAAGCGTTCGCGCGCTGTGTGAACACGGTGTTCGCGGAGCCGCCGGTGGATTTTGTGTACGAGGCGGACTTCCCGCGCGGCGCGGAGGACTTCATCTTTGCCGTGCAATACCTGCCGGGGCAGTATGACCAGCGGGCGGACTCGGCAGCGCAGTGCATCCCGATTGTTACAG
>JGI994J12354_10003067_pt1 | contig 15849 bp, 17 predicted proteins | sample IntmicLarv3ML3BL_FD_12354 | JGI IMG/M metagenome (IMG submission 12354) | reverse complement strand
GCTCCCTTTCCCTCGGCACGCCCGGAGAGGATGTTGTCGAACTCCTCACGCGTTAGCTTCAGCGCGAAAATCATTCCCGCCTCGTCCGGGAAAACGCCGGACTCGGCACACTCTTCAAAATATTTATTCACAATCCGTTTGAAATCTGCCGCTGATATCAAAATGTCACCTCCCCTCAGCTCTGTTTGCGGCGTAGTTTACGCGCGCCGCCGCAAAAGTCAAGCAAACGGTACGAATCGCTCGCCGCACCGGGCATTGAAATTGCTTGACAATCGCACGCGGTATACATTATAATGGTAGGGTTAACCTGTAACAGAGAGTGAGGAGACATTCAACCAATGAAAAAGTTAGGTGTAAACGAGCTCCGTGAGGAGTTTCTGTCATATTTTGAGTCGAAGGGACATCTGCGTCTGCCGAGCTTTTCGCTTGTGCCGCAAGGCGATAAGTCTCTGCTTCTCATAAATTCCGGTATGGCGCCGATGAAACCGTGGTTCACCGGCGAGCAGGAGCCGCCGCGTCGCCGCGTCACCACCTGCCAGAAGTGTATCCGCACGGGCGATATCGAAAATATCGGTAAAACTGCCCGCCACGGCACGTATTTTGAGATGCTGGGCAATTTCTCGTTCGGTGACTATTTCAAGACTGAGGCGATTGACTTCTGCTGGGAGTTTTTGACGAAAGTTCTTGAGATTGAGCCGACTTTGCTATACCCGTCCATCTATGAGCAGGACGATGAGGCGTTTGAAATCTGGAATAAGCAAATCGGTATTCCGCCCGAGCGCATTACGCGCCTCGGCAAAGCCGACAACTTTTGGGAGCACGGAGCCGGCCCTTGCGGCCCGTGCAGTGAGGTCTATTTCGACCGCGGTATTGAGTACGGCTGCGGCGATGAGCATTGCGGGCCCGGCTGTGACTGTGACCGGTTTATTGAAATCTGGAACAACGTTTTTACTCAGTTCGATAACGATGGCAACAACAATTATACAGAGCTTTCGCAGAAAAATATCGACACCGGCATGGGGCTTGAGCGCCTTGCCGTTGTCTGTCAAGGCGTGAACTCGCTGTTTGACGTCGATACCGTTATGAATATAACAAATCACGTGTCGCAAATCACCGGCGCGGTTTACGGGCAGAGCAAGAAGAACGATGTCTCGCTTCGTATTATCACCGACCATCTGCGCTCCGGCGTTATGATGATTTCTGACGGCGTTTTACCCTCGAACGAGGGGCGTGGCTACGTTCTGCGCCGTCTTTTGCGTCGTGCCGCGCGGCATGGGAGACTCCTTGGGACGCACGACCTGTTCCTGCACAAGGTTGCGGAGACCGTAATTCAAGAAAACGAGGGCGCGTATCCCGAAGTGCGTGAGCGCGAGGACCACATCAAGCGCGTTATCCGCACGGAGGAGGAGAATTTTAACAAGACGCTCGATAACGGGCTTGAAATTCTAAGCGGGATTATCGCGGGGCTTGGCTCGGCGACCGTTATCGGGGGGAAGGACGCATTCCGCCTCTATGACACTTACGGTTTCCCGATTGATTTGACGATTGAGCTTGCTGAGGAAAAGGGCCTTACAGTAGACGTTGACGGCTTTAACGCCGAAATGCAGCTCCAGCGTGAGCGCGCGCGTGAGGCGCGGCGGGCTCTTGGTGACCTTGGTTGGGAGGGCATTGATTTTGGCGCAGACAATACTCCGACGGAGTTTGTGGGCTATGAGGCATGCACAGCGGCGGCGACCGTTACCGCTATCGTTGTTGAGGGTGAGCTTGCGGGCGCTCTGCAAGAGGGTGATGAGGGGATTATTGTCCTTGATAAAACTCCGCTTTATGCTGAAATGGGCGGTCAGGTCGGCGACCACGGTTTGATTACCGCTGGCGGTGTCGCTTTCCGCGTCACGAATACGCAAAAGACCAAAGGCGGCAAATATCTGCACTATGGCACTGTTGAAACCGGCTCTGTGAAGCTCGGCGACGCTGTTTCCGTTGCATACGATGACGATTACCGCAACGCGATTCGGCGTACGCACTCGGCGACGCATTTGCTCCATTCGGCTCTGCACGAGGTACTTGGCGAGCACGTCAATCAGGCGGGAAGCCTTGTTGACGCGGACGAACTGCGTTTCGACTTCACGCATTTTGAGGCGATGACGCAGGCACAAATTCATGAGGTTGAAGCGTGCGTCAATGCGGCGATTCTGGGCGGTTCCGCTGTCGAGGTGCGCGAGATGCCTCTTGAGGAGGCGAAAAAGCTCGGCGCGACGGCTCTGTTTGGCGAGAAATACGGCGATACCGTTCGAGTCGTCACGATGGGCGGTGAGGCTCTGCGCTCTGTTGAGTTTTGCGGCGGTACGCACCTTGATTCCACGGCGAAAGTCGGAATGTTCCGTATTAAATCTGAGTTCTCAGTTGCCTCCGGCGTGCGCCGTATCGAGGCGATTACAGGCGCGAGGGCTCTGGCGGCGGCGAACGAGGACCGCGCGGCTCTTGTTTCTGTCACGGCGGCGCTGAAAGCGACGAGCTCGGACGAGCTTGTCGCAAAGGTTGAGCTGTTAAGCACAGAGTTGCGCGAACTGCGCCGTACCGTTCAGCAATCGGCGGCGCAAAACGCTGTCGGAACGGCTGCGAGCTTGCTTGAGTGCGCTTCGGCAGTCGGAGGCATCGCGGTTGTCGCGGCAGAGATTCCAAATGCGGACGCGGATTTGCTTCGTACTATCGGTGACGCTCTGCGTGACGCGAATTCCGCCACGGCGGGTGTGCTTGCGACGGTTGCGGACGGAAAAATCACGTTCCTTGCCGTGTGCGGCAAGGACGCGGTCGCGGCGGGCTTGAAAGCCGGCGATATCATTAAAAACATTACTTCGATTGTTGGCGGCTCCGGCGGCGGTAAGCCTGATTCCGCAATGGGCGGCGGTAAGGACATCGCTAAGCTCGGCGAGGCTCTGGCGGCGGTGGCTCCGTTCGTCAAATCGAAAATCGGAGGCTGAGTTATGGACTGCTTATTCTGTAAAATTGTGGCGGGTGAGATTCCCTCGACCAAGGTTTATGAGGACGACGCGGTTTACGCGTTCCGCGATATTGCTCCGCAGGCTCCGGTGCATATTGTGATTGTGCCGAAAGCGCATATTGCCGAGAATATCGACGCGCTAACGGACGACACCGCCGTTATTGCGGCGCGTTGTCTTGCGGCTATGCCGAAAATCGCGGCAGCAGAGGGGCTTTCGGACGGGTATCGCGTCATTACGAACGTCGGAACACACGGCGGACAGACCGTTTATCATCTGCATTTTCACCTGCTCGGCGGGTCTACGCTCGGCGAGACGCTTGTTGTGAGTTAGGTTTATTTGCATAAGTACAACAAAGCCTCCGCACAAAAATGTGCGGAGGCTTTGTTGCGTTTTATTATGTATCGTGTATTTCTTATCGCCGGGCGTGCGAGCCCGTTACGCACCCGTGATTAAATCCATCAGGTAGCCGCCGACGTACCACGCCGTCTCAAATCGTATAAAATCCAATGCTCCGGCATCGAAAAGCAAGTCGATTTTTGCCGGGAATTCCTCGTCCGCGCTCCAAAACCGCAGGAGAAGCGGTAAAAACGGGAATGCGTCGAACTCGAACTCTGCGTCCGCTTTGCCGTCTATCCGCCGACCGCGAGCTTCGCAACGCGAGAGGCACTCGTCAAAATGCTCCGAAAAGTGTTTCGCCTGCTTGCCGAAATCACCCGCACCGCCCGCCGAGCGGAAATTTGAATGCGGGCTGAGACCCTGTAGCATGCGCCACTGACCTGTCAGCACCGCACCGGGTTTTGAATAGCAGATTACATCGTAAATCGACATTGCCGCATTGAACGTGGCGGAGCGTCCGTGCCGCTCGGTGTGCGCCGAGAGCACCTCCGGCGGGGAGCACACCTCGCCCGTTTTGCGGTTTATCGTGTAGCGGTCACCGAAAAACGGAATGTATAAATACTCATTATCCGATTCGAACCCGAGGCGCGTTATCGGCTCTGTAATGTCGTACTGCGTGAACAGCTCTTGCGCCGCCTCTGCCATCATGGCATAGTTGGATTTGCGTTCGGTCATTTTGAAAGCTCCTTTCGATTGATAAAAAGCCCCGAAACCGCAACGGCTTCGAGGCTTTTGAAGAAACTAACGCTTTGAGAACTGCGGAGCGCGGCGTGCGGCCTTGAGACCGTACTTCTTACGCTCTTTCATACGCGGATCGCGCGTGAGCAGACCGGCTGCCTTCAGCGCGGTGCGATGCTCTGCATCGACGAGGAGGAGTGCGCGGGAAACGCCATGGCGAATTGCGCCTGCCTGACCCGTGACACCGCCGCCGGATACGGTGGCTTCGATATCGAATTTACCCATCGTTCCCGTGGCTTCAAACGGCTGACGGACGAGAAGCTTAAGCGTCTCAAGTCCGAAATAATCGTCAATATCGCGTCCGTTAATCTTCACAGCACCAGTGCCATTCGGGAACAGATGAACGCGGGCAACAGAGGACTTGCGACGTCCCGTACCGTAGTGATAAGGCTTTTTGCTCTCGTACATTAGACGTTACCTCCAAAAACTTCAGGCTTCTGCGCGGCGTGGAGATGCTCCTCACCGGCATAGATTTTCAGACGACCCATCGCGGCACGTCCGATGGAGTTCTTTGCGAGCATGCCATTGACGGCAAGCTTCATCGCAAGCTCCGGACGCTCTGCCATGAGGCGCTTGTACTGGACTTCCTTGAGTCCGCCGACCCATCCGCTGTGACGGCGATAATACTTTTGACGAAGCTTGTCGCCTGTCAAAACAGCCTCCGCCGCGTTGAGGATGATGACGAAATCGCCACCGTCAACATTCGGAGTGAAATCGGGCTTATGCTTTCCGCGCAGAAGTACGGCTGCCTTCGCCGCGGTGCGTCCCAGCGGGACACCGGCAGCGTCGATGATGTACCATTTGCGCGTAACGGTTTCCCGCTTGGCAAGTGTGGTTGACATTACTGTTTTCTCCTTAACAAATAGTATATAAATTATGCTGACCGGCGTCGGTCAGCTAATAACCGGCGTCGCCCGTCCCCGTATGCCTTTGCACACAAGGCGTGCGTACGTATCAGGGATTAAATTTATACCATAAACTTCGCGTTATGTCAATACGCTTATTTCAAAATTTACACTGTTTGCATTTGTTTCTCTTATATGCTTCATTTTTCTCTGTTTTACTCTCGTTTTCTTGCTTTGGATTTCACTTTTTAATATTCATTTTTTTACGTTCTGACAGCGTTTTGACCCTTGCTATATGAACGATTTGTAAAATTAATAGTTGTAATCTATATTTATGCATGTTATAATAAGCTTCTATTCGTTTCCGGTAAGCGAATAGTACAGAATTCCGCTATGCGCTAAGGAGATTGCTTTTGATTCAGGTTAAGAATTTACATAAAAGCTTCGGCAAAGCAGAAGTTTTAAAAGGTATTGATATCCACGTTAAAACGGGTGAAAAAGTCGTTGTCATCGGCCCCTCGGGAAGCGGAAAAAGCACGCTTATCCGCTGTATGAACCTGCTTGAAAAGCCGACAAGCGGCACTATCATTATTGATGGTGTTGATATTACTCAGCCGAAAGCCCCTATTAACAAGGTGCGCCAAGAAATTGCCATGGTTTTTCAGGATTTTAACCTATATCCGCACAAAACCGTCCTTGAAAATCTGACGTTGGCTCCGATTAAGGTTCAGAAAATCGACCGCAAGACCGCTGAGACCTCCGGTATGGAGTATCTTGAGCGTGTCGGCCTCGCGGAGAAGGCGAACGCATATCCGACACAGCTCTCCGGCGGTCAGAAACAGCGTGTCGCAATCGCGCGCGCACTGAATATGCACCCGAACATTATACTGTTTGACGAGCCGACATCGGCTCTCGACCCCGAGATGATTCAAGAGGTTCTTGACGTTATGATTGGTCTTGCGGACGCGAAAATCACCATGGTCGTCGTCACGCACGAGATGGGCTTTGCCCGCCAAGTCGCCGACCGCGTCATATTTATGGACGACGGCGAGATTGTTGAGGAGGGCACGCCCGAGCATTTCTTCCTTGACCCCGAGCACGACCGCACCAAGCAATTCCTCGGCAAGATTCTGCGTAACAATTAGTTATCACCGTTCCCGAATCACGGAGACGAAGATATACACACCAAAATAAGGAGACTACTATTATGAAAAAGTTTATTGCTCTGCTGCTTATTGCAGTTCTCGCACTCTCGCTTTTTGCGTGCAACAAGAAAGCGGATTCCGCCGGCTCGGACGCTATTCAAGCGATTCGTGACCGCGGCGTGCTTCGCGTCGGCGTTAAAGTCGATGTGCCTCTGTATGGCTTTCTGAATCCGGCGACGAATGTTCAGGAAGGGCTTGAGGCTGACCTCGCCCGCGCTATCGCAAAGGAAATTCTCGGGGACGAGAATGCCGTTGAGTTCCAAGCCGTTACCGCGAAAACGCGCGGTCCTCTGCTTGATAATAATGAGGTTGACGCTATTATCGCAACCTTCACCATCACGGAGGAGCGCAAGCTTTCCTACAATTTCTCTCAGCCGTATTTCCTTGACGCTATCGGCTTCCTTGTGAAGGCAGACCTCGGCGCGACGAAAATCGCCGACCTTGACGGTTTGACAATCGGTGTTGCGCAGTCCGCGACAACAAAAGCCGCAATCGAGGCAAAGGCTGAGGAGCTCAACATCACCGTCAAATTCAGCGAGTTTGCAAGCTATCCGGAGCTTAAGACGGCTCTGACAAGCGGCCGTATCGACGCGTTTTCCGTTGATAAGTCGATTCTGCTCGGTTATCTCGACGACAACACGATGATTATTGAAGAGACATTCTCTCCGCAGGAGTACGGCGTTGCCACAAAGCTAACGAACAAGGAGCTTGCAACACTTATTGATGACCTTATCGCCAAAATGAAGGCGGACGGTACTCTCGACGCGATGATTTCACATTGGGGTCTTGATAAATAAGAATTCCCGCGAAAATACATAAACTAATTCCCGCCGACAGCCCTAACGGACTGCCGGCGGGCAAACTACGGAGGTGAAAATTATGGGTCCTTTTGCAGACTTTAAGTGGCACGCGCTATTTTCTGATTTGCCGCTGTTTTTCCGCGGACTCGGTTACACCTTTATGATTTCCGTTTTGGCTTTGGCTCTTGCCCTTGTGTTGGGCATAATTTTCGGACTGCTAAGCGAGACTCAGTTCAAGCCGGCTCGTGTTATATCGCGTATTTACGTTGAGTTTTTTCAGAATACGCCGCTATTGATTCAAGTGTTCTTCCTGTACAACGGGCTTCCGCTGATGGGCATTATGATGTCGGTTACGTCTATCGGTATTATCGGTGTCGGGCTGTACACGGGCGCTTATATTACCGAGGTTGTTCGCGCCGGTATCGGCTCTGTCTCGCGCGGGCAACTTGAGGCGGGTCTGTCGCAGGGCTTCACGTACACACAGGTTATGCTGAATATTATTCTGCCACAGGCAATTCGCGTCATGTTGCCGCCGCTTACAAATCAGGCGGTGAACCTTATTAAGAACACCTCCGTCGTCGCGATTATCTCCGGCGCGGATATTATGTTTACCGCTAATTCCTGGAGCAGTAATAATTTGTACTACGGACCGGCATTCGTTGCGGCGGGGCTTTTGTACTTCATACTCTGCTTCCCGCTTGCAAAGCTCGCGACGCGGCTTGAGAACAAAATGACCTCAGAACAGGAGGGCGGAGTACATGTCTGAGATTTTTACACTCGTAAATATGAAATTCCTGCTCGTCGGGCTCCGCACGACGCTGTATATTTCCGCGGTGTCGCTTCTGCTTTCCACGATTATCGGTTGTGTGCTCGGCGTTATGCGTAACTCAAAAATCCTGCCGCTGAAATTTGTCGCCTCGATTTATATTGAGGTTGTCCGCAACATCCCGAACCTACTTTGGATTTTTGTCGTTTTCCTTTTACTTAAGCTGAAATCCATACCCACAGGTATTTTTAGCTTTACACTGTTTACCTCTGCCGCAATCGGAGAAATCGTTCGCGGCGGCTTGAACTCTGTTGGTAAGGGGCAGATTGAAGCGTCGAAATCGCAAGGCTTTACCGCCCTTCAACGCTTGATTTATATCGTTCTGCCGCAGGCGTTTCGCAAGATTATTCCGACGCTTGTGTCACAGTTTATTACCGTCATTAAGGATACGAGCTTCCTTTGGGCTATCGTCGCGATTGAGGAACTCACGGGGCGCGCTACGATTCTGATGGGGCAGTATTATCGGATTGATCAGGTGTTTATACTGTACGGGTTGCTTGCGGTGACGTATTTTATCATCAATTTCGGTATCTCGACAGGATTCCGGAAGATTCAGAAAAGGTTTAATGAGGTGTAAGCTTCATATACGAAAAACAACCCCACCTTTCGGTGGGGTTGTTTTGTTTGTGGATGGATTTGCGTCTACGCCTGCGGCGGTGTGCCGCCTTCCTTGCCTCCTCCGCTGTTGCGGTTGCGACCGCCGCGGAAGCGGCGGGGATTGCTCTTTTTCACGGGCTCCGGACGCGGTGCGGGCTGGCGTGTTCCGCCGCCGCCCTCCGTCGGAGACGGTGCAGTGTCGGCTTTTGCCGCGGGCTGAGGCGCGGCATTCGTATTCGCTCCGCCGCCCGAGCGGCGGCGTCTGTTACGATTGCGGTTTGAGCTTTTGCTCTGGCCCGCCTGTTGGTCTGCGCCGTCATGCTGGCGCTCCGAACGCGCCGCATTGCCGCGGTTGCGGTTGTCATTGCCACGGTCCGAGGTTTGCGCCGGGCTATCACTGCTTAGGTTACGGAATGAACTCGGGCGACCGAACGTACTTTCCGTTTTGTCGGACAGTTTCGGCTCCGGCGCACGGATTACAGACGGTTTGAAGCCCGCCTCCTCAAGCTTGCCCTCTGCCTTCGCGGTCTGATACTCCAAGCGGCGGTTTTTGCCGCCGAGAACATCGAGCTCGTCAAAATTAAAGGTCTTTAGCGTTGTGTCTCCGCCATCCTCCAGGCGAACCTTCGCCGTTCCGCGCAACAAATTGATTCCGACAACGCTTCCCTTTCCTGCGGGGGATTCGACGAAAGAATCGACTTTTGGCGCGCGCTTTACGAGGTCCTGATACGCGACCTCCTCATACTTCAGGCAACACATTAGGCGGCCGCATGTGCCGGAAATCTTTACGGGATTCAGCGACAGCCCTTGCGTTTTCGCCATTTTTATGGAGACGGGGTGGAAGTCCGTCAGAAATTGTGAGCAACAGAACTGCTTTCCGCAGACGCCGAGACCGCCGAGCATTTTTGCCTCGTCCCGAACACCAATCTGACGCATATTTATGCGTGTTTTGAAAGTCGCCGCTAAATTGCGCACGAGGGCGCGGAAGTCAATTCGTCCATCAGACGTAAAGAAAAACAATATTTCGCTTCCGTCAAAGCTTTGCTCTGCCGAGACGAGCTTCATCGGTAAATCGTACTCGATAATTTTCTCCTGGCATTTTGCAAATGCCTCAATATCGCGCTGTTTGTTGATGGCATTTCGCTCATCATCGGCCGGCGTGGCGTGGCGGAGAACCTGGCGTAACGGCTGGACAACCATGCTGTCGGCGACATTGTGGTTGCCGTAAACGCACGTGCCGTACTCAAGCCCTTTTGCCGTCTCAACTATGACGTTATCGCCGGTCGAAATCTCCATCCCTTGCGGGCTGAAGAAGTAAATTTTGCCTTTTTCGTTAAATCGAATGCTTGCAACTTCTATCAATTGAGTTTCCTCTTTTCAATGCATACTAATTCACGCAGACGCATTACGCGTGCGGGAATTATGGTCGTTTTTATCCAAACCGTCAAGGATTCGGCGGTTTTCCACATCGTAAAATATGTTACTGATTATTGTATCACGTAAAGGCGCGAAAAGTCAAGCCGCCAACGCTTTTCGGCGAAATATTGCTGTCGGACTTCAATTTTTGTCTTGACAATTGACCCTAAAAATGATAAACTAACTCCCGCATGCGCGAGTGGTGGAATTGGTAGACTCGCTGGCTTCAGGTGCCAGTGTTCGCAAGGACGTGCGGGTTCGAGTCCCGCCTCGCGCACCACGCCGATTGCGGTTGCATCGGCACAGAAGAACTCCCACAATGTGGGAGTTCTTCGTTATATTGTTAAATACTGCTGTGCGGTTGGCTGTTGTTGCAACAATACTAAACCAAATTATGTTCAAGCCCTCGACAATTCCTTGTCGAGGGCTTGTTTTTTATTATGCCACCTAAGCGATTATTTTTCTTCCTCCAGCAAGTCTACCACTTTCGGAGTGCCGCTGTTATCCTTTTTGCGCTTGTATTCAAGAGCACCTCCCCAGATAAGGATGCAAACCCCAAAAACTATTCCCGCTTGACTGCGATCACGCATTACTTCTCCGGGCCAGTAGTAATATGTATCGTTAAAGGCTCTGCCATATTCTTCTTTTGCCGCGTTCATTTGCCGCGTACCCGCGGAATGACAAATAACACTTATTAGTATAATCGCAATAGCAATCACTATGATTGGTCTACCGTTCTTTATTCTTTTCAACATTTGATATGCCCTTTCAATATTATCACTTAAAACCAGCTCAGTTTATGTTTGACCTCTTGCGTATCAGTCGTTATCTTTACATCAGAATCTGCCGCCTTGAATGCCGTTATGACTTGGTTCCGAAGCTCTGTTATTTGGTTTACAAACGGTGATATAGAATCTTTTGTAATATGCTGCGTAATCTCAAACATGGCAAGCACGCCATCTTCTTTTTCTTTGTACCGCAGAGCTACCACGGCTCCGTTGCCCATACTCGGCAATCCAACAGCCCATGATATGCCTCTGGCATTATCATCGAGCACCTTCATCTTATGCCCAATTTTATCAATTACAGGAACATTGTCCAAAATAGCTTGTCGCACGGCGCTGAGATTCGCACTTGTTTCAAAAATAACCGCTGTCCCAAGCAGCGCATCAGATTTTTGCGCCGCATCAGGGCGGACAGCACGCTCTACCGCGTTGAAACCCTTGTGGAGCAATCTGCGAACAACTACCTGCAACAGCACAAGTCCCACTGCCACCAGAATAACTATAAACACTAATTTCCCGTCCATTTTCGACCTCCATTTTTTGTTATGTTATTAATCTGCCAATATTATTGTATCTTTTTTGAATAAATAAGTCAAGGGAAAAGGGAGCGCCCGAACTGGTGCTCCCTTTTTATGTGTTTTTGCTTTACTACTATGTGTTGTCTACCTTGCTTTATATAGTCAGCGCACAACGCTATTCTATTTTGAGCCCCGCGGTCTTTATTGAACGCCATCTGTGTATTTCCACAGTTAATTTACAAATAGCAAAAACAGCATATTTTTACTGCTTTAACCCTCCTATATTATCGTAAAAGAGCTTATTTTTCAACACGGCACCGCAATTTGCAGTATTTCCCAATGCTATAATTGCGTTGGTTTATAGTTGTGTGTGGGGGTGTATATTATGATGTACCAACGCATACGAGATTTACGCGAGGATAAAGACCTAACGCAAAAACAAATGGCAAAATATTTAAAATGCTCTCAGCAAGTCTATTCAAATTATGAACTCGGGCAAAGGGACATACCAACACAAACACTGCTTGCACTTTCCAAATTCCACAATACCAGCGTGGACTATATACTTGGAAACACAACTAATCCCGCACCGTATAAAGACCGAAAAGGGATCTATTAAACATAATATAATGTACATACGAGATAAATCCGCCTGACTCTGCGCTATCGCAAAAAGCTCTTGCAAATAACCTAACTATGCTGTATCATATAAGAAAAGGTTATTTACAAAGGAGCACGCCCTTATGGTTTGGTTCGTCAAAAACATGCGAAAACTCTTCTACGTATTCGCGGCAACCGCGCTGGCGACAGCGATTTTAACGATGGTAATTATTCCCGAACAGCCGTCGAATAACGCTGTTTGCCTCGGATTTTCCTCGGCAATTGCTATAATTGCCATAATTTCTGTCATCAGATATGCTATCGGGCGCACATTTTTAAGCAAAAGCGTAAAATTCTTCGTGATGATATTATCGCTTACAATATGGTTCACCGTAATGCATATCGCACGCATCCTTATTCCCGATCTTGACTTGAGCGAAAATTTCTTTTTGATTTACGCTCTTGCCGGGTGCGCATTTGGCTCCGTTGTCCGAATTATTCTTACGCAAAGATACTTGCAACCGAATGAGCTCACGGATATCGAAGTTCAATAACACAAAACAAAAAAGTATTCGGAGGTATTTAATGAAGTATTACATTCTTGAGGGAACAGTCGTAAAAGCCCTTCCGGAGGCGGAAATGCAGGAGGCGCTTGCCGGACATCTTGCGTATTTGAGCGCGGGAGTTGCAGACGGTACAATCCTCGTCTCGGGTCCGAAAATCACAGGCGGCGGCGGCTTTATGGTCATGAAAACCGACGATGTTGACGCTTTCTGCGCAAACGACCCGTTCGTAAAAGCCGGCGTGCAGGAATACTCAATAAAAGAGTTCCATCCTGAGTTCCAAGGCGATTCCAAGACGTGGTTCTAAGCAACTTAATGATAGAGCAGGGCTTCAATGAAGCCCTGCTCTTTTTATATATTTTCCATTAGGTGTACGAGCGTGACACCTACTTATTCAACGGAGCATTTTCTTTCAGCCATTTTGCGACGCCATCCTCGTCGTTGGCACCGCACACAATGTTTGCCGCGGCGCGAACCTCATCCTTTGCCGTTGCAACGGCAATTCGGATATCACTCGCCTCAAACATCGGAAGGTCGTTCAGATTATCACCGAAGCAAACGATTCCACCGTATCCGCAGTTCCGCAGAGCCTCGATTCCGCTCCGCTTCGAGGCAACGCCGGAAAATGCCTCCAACAACCATAAATCCTCACTGTAATTGTCCTTATAGAACGCAACGCTCACATTCGGCAAAGCCTCAAGCGCGGCGCGAACGGGTTCAAGCCGCTCATACGGCTCCATCATCGTGAAATATATGATGTCGTCAAACGGCAGTTCCGAAAAAGCCTCGACATGCACAAATTCCTTGAAATACTTTCCCGCGCGCTCATCAACAAAATCGCGAAGAGCCTGCGTTTCAAGCGATTCATAATACGTTGTCAGCTTGCCATCGCGCAACTCATACATCAATCCCGACAGATTAAACTGTTGCAAAGTCTCACAAATCGCTGTGACAGAGGCGGGTTCAAGTCGATTTATCTGCAAATACTTCCCCGCCGTCGGTTCGTAGACAAGCACGCCGTTCATCAGCACAACGGGGTGATTCAACGTCAGCCCGTCGAGTATCTTCGCCGCCGTTGCCCACGTACGCGCCGTCGCGATAGAGAATTTAAGACCGCGCGCCGTCATCTCATTGATTGAGTTTTTCGTGAACTCCGAGAGCTCTGCATTGCAGTCAAGCAGAGTTCCGTCAAGGTCGGACACATAAAGCGCATTCGATTCTGCGGGCTTGCGGCGCTTTTTCATCGCCTTGAAGCGGCGGCGTTTGTAGATACTGCCGCCATCTGCATAGTCGATTACAATTTTCTCGCAGATTTGGCAGTGGTGCGCAACAAGCGTCGCTCCGGTGAAAAACCTAAACGACGACAGCGGAATGGCTTTGTCATCGAGGAAATATCGTTCGCCGTGATGCCAGTAAAGCTGACTATCTCGGCTTTGAATAACGCCGAGCAGCATATCGTTATCGCAATAAGGACATTTCATATACTACTCCGCGGCACGCCGCCGCGGAGACGGTACGTAGACATCTTGAATCTCGAAATCAGCGAAATGCTTTGCGAAAGTCTCGTTCATCGGTACACGCAGGCTCGCGCCGAGCGCCTGATAACGGCGGACGAGCTCGCGCGCGGTCTCAGTCAGTTCAGAGCGTCCGCCATGCGCGCCACCCGACTGGCGCTCTAAGAGCTTGCAGCCGGAGCTTGCCTCCAGCCGTCCAATCAGAGTGTATGCCTTGCTGTAAGACATTTTACAGACCGCCGCCGCGAGAGCCATGCTCCCCGATTGCTCAATCTCTGCAAGAAGCCGAATGCTTCCGGGTCCGATTACGCCTTCACCAATGCGTACCCAAAGCCGAAATCCCGGCTCCATTTTCGGTTTTACCGCATGCTTTGACATTTGCGCGCCTCCGTTCATTCATCGTCGGTTTTTGACATGATTTTTATGTTCTGATTATTGTACCATAAAAATAAACACTTTACAATAAAATTCCGCCCGCAATTCAATTATCCTATGCAATTTTACTAACGGCGGCGCGTTCGGCTTGACAATTTCGGCACTTGCGATTAAAATATCTACAAAAGAAAAATCCGCAAAAGCGGAGAATCGGGGATACGCCTATGTTGAAAAATAAGCGCGGCAATATGAGTCCGTTTGATATGAAACGAAAGCCCGCACGACAGAATCTGTTTCTACTGCCTCTGATCTGGGCTATTTGCCGCGTGATGACAGCAAGACGGCTGACGCTTGAGCGCATTGGAATGGATAATCTTCTGCCGCCATATCTTGTCCTCTCACAGCACCAAGGCTTTCAGGACTATTACATAACTTCGCGCGCGTTGGAGCCTCATCGCACAAACTATATCTCGGATGTTGAGGGTTTTGCCGCTTTCGGTGCGGGGCTCTACCGGCAAATCGGGTGCATTGCCGCTCGGCGGTACGCGGGTGACGTTTCGCTCGTCAGAAATATCCAGCGCGTGATTGAGCGTAACGGTGATATCGTCGTCCTATATCCGGAGGCACGGCACAGTAACGTCGGTACGAGCTCAACAATTCCGCCGTCTGTCGGGCGGCTCGTGAAGCTTTTACGCGTACCTGTCGTTATACAGCGGCTTTACGGAAGCTATCTCTCGCAACCGGTATGGGACGAGCATAATAATCGGCGTGCGCCTATACGCTCTGTACTTGAAAAGGTGCTGGAGCCTGAGGATATCAAGGCAATGACCGCCGACGATATCACGAAGCGTTTGAATGAGCTGTTTCATTATGACGAATATCAGTGGCAATTGGAGCAAAAAATCCACATAGACTACCCGAAACGTGCGGAAGGTCTGCACAGTGCGCTTTTCCTGTGCCCGCATTGCGGCGCAGAGCGAATGTCGAGCCGTGACGCGACCCTGCGTTGTGACGCGTGCGGGAAGGCGTGGCGTATGGACGAGCTTGGGCGGCTTCGCGCCGTCGCCGGTATAACGGAGTTTTCGCACATTCCCGATTGGTACGAGCATCAACGTGCCGAGGTAACCCGAATGGTAGATATCGGCGCGTATCGGCTTGACGTTGATGTCACGATTGAGGCTTTGCCGAACTCGAAGGGCTTCGTAAAGCTTGGCAAGGGGCGGCTTGTACACCACGCAGGCGGGTTTGAGCTAACGCTAAACGGCGAGACTTTGGGCTTTTCGTCCGCGTCAATGCACTCGGTTCACATTGAGTACGATTACCGCCGCCGCGGCGACTGCATTGTGCTGTCAACGCGCGATTGCTGTTACTATCTGTATCAGAACGAGGTAAATGTGACCAAAATAATGCTCGCGGGAGAGCGATTTCACGAGAAAGCGCTCGGTATGGTTGAGGTGTAGCACCTTAATGTGAGTATATTAAAAGGAACGCCCGTATGGGCGTTCCTTTGTTTGCACTTGCGTGATAGCGATTGACGTTTTAAGATTACGACGAAATATATGTAGCGCAAATCCCTCGTTTGGCGCGACTGCGCCGTTAATCTCCATTTCGTCTTGCCCCGTCGGAGACTATGGGGGGGGGGACCGCGGGGGAACTAGTTCCCCCCGCG
>JGI994J12354_10003066_pt1 | contig 15850 bp, 15 predicted proteins | sample IntmicLarv3ML3BL_FD_12354 | JGI IMG/M metagenome (IMG submission 12354) | reverse complement strand
ATGTAACAACTTTTCTCTAATCAACCTCGCTTGGTTGACGTTTTTTGGCATAGCCTTCAGTACATTACCACCACCAAAGGTGGTGGATTTTTAAGATTAATTAAATTGATTGAAATTCGGGCTGGGGTACGAATTATAATGCTGTAAAATAGGGATTTAGACATAAATGAGTCTGATGGTTCGAAAAGCTACAACCCCCAAAGAAAAAGCCTGATAATCGATTGATTATCAGACTTTTATTTCTTTCAGCGGAGAGAGAGGGATTCGAACCCCCGGTACCTTTCAGTACGGCGGTTTTCAAGACCGCTGCAATCGACCACTCTGCCATCTCTCCAAAAAAATCAATATATTTGCTCAAAAGCGGTGCAAAGATATGGATTTATTTTTTATCTGCAAACTATTATTCTTTTTTTTTCGCGGATGTATTCAAATTCGTTACGGCACAAGCATATACTGTGCAGTTTTCGTTAATTTGTTTAAGGGTCCCATGTTGGGTCGTAGACGATTAATGAGTTTGCGGATTCGCTGCCGAGACCGATGTATATCTTATTGCCGATTACTGACATGCAATGTATGCCTCTATAAGCTGATGGCAATTGGGATTTCCTTGTCCATTGGGCTGTCAGAGTATTGTATTCCAATATATAGCAGTCTTCGTCTATCAAATATATATTTCTGTTTAATGCAACTCCGGCAAGAATGCCTCGATTATATATAGGACACTCTATTGGCGTCGGACTCCAATTTTGTCCGGCATCAGTGGATGTCCATAATTTTCCGTTACATACATCGGACGCATTTTTTCCTAATCCCACATAAGCTATATCATCAATAAGGACAGCAATTCCTCCGTATTGTTCTACAGGGAAATCCGGCCATCTTTGCCATGTTTTTGAAGCATGAAAAAATGAATACACTTCTTTCTTGACAGTATCACCGCTCATCCCCCCTATAAAGAAAACGTTATTACTAAATGAAAAACCTATTGCACGACAAACCGTATACGACGAATCAGGATTTTCATAAGGCGGAGATAACCATTGATTATCATCATTGGTGTTATTATAATAATACATTCCCGATTTTTCATCAGCCGCTCCGTCAAAACCTCCAAAAACATACGCTCCTATTCCATAACTGACAGCCGTTTGCCATTTTGCAGGACCACCTGCAAATGCACGGCGTTGCTCCCATTTGTTTTTAGAAACCGAGTACGACCACATCTCATCAGTATAATTCGGGCCAAGGTCTCCTCCTAATAAATACAGGTTATCGTCTATAGTAAAATATGCCGTAGAGTTAAATAAGCGTGCTGTGCCGGGAAATTTCGCCAAGTTAGTAACAAATATAGCGGGAGTAGTAAATGATAATACCTCGCCATATGCTGTACCTATCTCATTTTTTGCATAAGCGCAATAATGGTATGTAACACCGCCTCGCAGATTAGCGAGATGACCGGAAAAACTATTGTTCAAAGGCATGGGTAAATCATTACCGCCGTTTTCCGGCATCAGGCTTGCTAGTGATGTTGACCAATAAATCCCGACTGAGGTCACAGGTCTCATTCCTGCATTTTCGACTATCCCGGCGATAGTGGTGCTTCCGTTTCTTAAGTCCGTACTCTCATTAACTTGTATGGTAACAACTGTAGGGATATCCCTTATTGTGCTGAATGAGGTATCTCTACTATAATAAACAGTTCCCCAATTATTTATCGCATAAGCGCGAACATGATATCTTGTTTCTGCATCAAGTCCGGTAACATTTTTAGTGAAACTGCCTAAACCTCCACCGCATGAAATACTGTCTGAAATTAACGGAGGAATATTTGTTTTGGAGAAACAAAATCCGCGGGATATAATATTTACCGTTTCATCGTCATCGTTACTGACAGATGATGTCAAGGTTGCATCTGTATAACCTGCCTGAATTACGACACTATTCAAAAAAACTTCACCATTTCTTGTTGTAACAGAATCTGCGATTGCTAAATATTCACCACATTCATTATTAACAAATGCTTTTATATAATATTTTGTAGAAGGTTTCAAATCCTTGATCTTATAAAAATACACATTACTGTTTTCAGCGCTGACGCTATCGATTTCAATTATTCTTCTTATATAAGCAGAGTCTTTATTAGTATAAAGATATACCCCAAAATCAATTATTTTACATTCCCCTTCGGAAATTATCTCAGCTCCTGCCAGTATTGATGATGCACGTGTATAGTTATTAAGATTTTTTAATGTACCTGCTTGTCCTAATCCGGGATTAGTAAAAAGACTTCTTTCTTCTCCCCGTGATTCTCCGGAAGCATTTATTGCATAAGGTACAATAAAATATTCCACATTATTAGCCAAGTCGCTGATTGTCATTGTAAATTCACCGCGACCGGCACCATTTGTATCCTGCACTTTTGTTCCTCCGTTGTCTTTAGTAGGTTTGGGAGTTGTGCCGTAATAAAAACCTCTCTCCTCTATTTTTGAACCATTTTCTTTGGATATTGTTGCTAATACAGTTATTGAATTTGCGGTACTACCAACATGTTCAACTCCTCCTTCAAAATCAGGTATTCTTGCACCGATCACTCCGGGAGTAAAACCGGGATCTTCAATACAGCCATAAAGCATTATTGCAGAAAAAACAACGGATAAAACAAAAAATATCTTTTTCATAGTCTTTACAATTTAGAAAAATACACCTATACCTGCATTTGCGGATATATACTTAAAATTCAGCATAGAACAGCCAAGTGAGCCGTAAAAATGATTTCCTATTTTGAACATACCGTCCAAATCCATTGCTGCGCCGGCGAAAGAAGTCTCACCGTTTGACTTAGCCCAGAATGTTTCTTTTACTTGGGAATCAACGTCACTGATTTCACGAAACTCTCTTAGATACTCACGTTTACAATATCCTCCACCGGCAGAAATATAAAACGAAGGTGAAACCTTAAAAACAAGGCCTAACGTACCAATCATTGTATTTGTTTTCTCGTTAGATAACGGTTCCAATAGTAAAACGCTACTTCTACCCGTAATAGTAATATTTTTGCCTTCTCCCACAAAAGTTTCGGTAAATTTCTGTGATGACATATTTGTACGGAAACGCACATACGCTCCGACAGACTTGCCAACGACTCCGAATGTCAAGCCTAAAGGAGCTTCCAACGTTGCTGAATAGCCGATAAAAATTTCCGTTTTCACTTTTTCACGGGGATAATTATTATCGATATCTTGTCTTGAAAATGGATTTCTTATCTTATCCAATTCTGTTTGCCACATCTCTGCTTTCGTTTCATTCACCTCAGCACCTATTCCGTTTTCATAAAAGGTAATAAGCATCTTCATGCATGTAGTATCACTGTATGTTGAAGCACGTTCATCAATACACTTCAAACTTCTTGTCATTACGCTACGCAAAATTAAACGCATCTCCTGATCGGAGTCATCCCATATTTTTTTCAGTTTATTTATACTATACAGGTCACAATTCTGAATAACTCCATTTTCATAATGGATTTTGGCAGAACTGTAGTCGCGGTTCTTCATCGCCTCGTCGCCTTTAATATTATATTCAGTATTGCTTTGCGCTGCAACAATGTATGCAACTAACAACAGCGTAAACGTTAAAATGGTTCGCTTCATATCTCCCTTTTCTTATATACAAAAGACCTTTGAAGTACAAAGATAAAGCAATTAATTAAATGTAAGAAGTAATTAATAAAAATTTATTATATTATTAAAAATCGCTATAATAGCTAACATTATATAATACGCTACTAATTAGAGCGATTCACACCCTTACTAATGTTTTTTCCTTCATTATCATAAATATCGACAAGACCATCTTTGCGAAGAAATTCTGCCAAACCATTCGGTTGTATATCCATAGTCCTGTAAATACACTTTATAATTTCATCTCCGGTTGCAGGATTTATTGCACCCCACAATTGGGTTTCTTTATTAAGAGCAAGAACTAAATTTTTACCAATTTTGCGACTGTCAATTATAGAATATTTTTTCAAGCGTTCTTCTACTTTTGTCTCTTCCAATTTATTCGAATATGTTATTCGCAATGATTGAATTTCATCTGTCAAAGACTTTATATTCAATCCCAAAGCAATATCATACGCATCATCAATGTCTTTATACGCACCTTCATAATTACCTTGGCGCGTCTTTGATTCAGCCGAAGTCTTCAATAACTGAGCCTTTTTCCGTTCTTCAGCTTTTTGCGTATCTGTCAAACCTGAAGTCACAGGTTCAGTATTACCACTAACTGTAATTGTTTCAGGCTTTGTATTTGAAGGCTTTGTATTTTCCTGCGATGTTTGTGGCTTGATATTATTTGCGGCAGAATTATTCGTTGTACTGACATTTTGCAATAGAGCAGAATCTTGCTGCGTTGTTGACGGGTTTTGTTCAGACCCCGAGTTTCCGACAGTATCATTTGTATCCAAAACATTAGTATTCAGCGCCAATCTTGTATTATTAGTCGTATCTCCCGGCATATCTATAATTACAAACGGGTTGGAAAAAATTGGAATACCGCTAAAGTAGTTGAAGACTGCATACCCGATAAAGGCGCATAATAATATCGACGTTGTCATTAACACACGGCGTTTAGTCTTTTTCTTTGCAGCAGGTTTCCCGTTTAAATTCGATGCGGTTGAACTTGTAACAACCGTGCGGTCATCATCATCGTCAGTCCCCAGAGTTTCTCTGCGACCGACACCTAACACCTCCGTAGAATCATCATAATCCGGCTTACCGGATTCCGTCAATGTATTTTCCGTAAGCTCGTAAGGAGGTATATCTATTGAACCGAGTAGTTCTTTTACGATTTGAAAGCGGTCTTCCGGTTTAACCTCCATTGCTTTAAGTATAGCACTTTCTGTTTTAGGCGTAATATTTGAGTTGTATGAAGAAGGAGGAAGAATTTGTTTCGTAGCTCGTAAGATAGATTCCACGGGAATAACGCCTGTCAGAAGATTGTACATCGTAGCGCCAAGTGAGTATATGTCGGGGCAGGGCGAAAAATTCTGCGTTCCCTCGTCGTCATACTGCTCTATCGAAGCAAACCCTTTTGACAAGGTCAGCGTAGTAGTACTCGTCTCCTGCTCTTCAATATCATAGCGTTTACTGACACCGAAATCAATAAGGCGTGCATTATCATCTCTGTCTATCAGTATATTTCCCGGTTTGATATCAAGATGGACAATATTTTTATTATGAACGAAATCAAGTGCATTCCCCACTTGATGTACATACTTAAGCACTTTATTTTCAGACAATACACCTTCCTTATCAAGCATATATTTAAGAGAACATCCTTTTATATATTCCATCACGATATATGCCGTATTGTTTTCTTCGAATACTTCAAGAACATTAACTATATACGGATGATGAACAGCGGAAAGGATATTTGCCTCCTTTATTAATTTTTCTTTAAATTTCTCGAAGAGTTTTTCCCCTGTTTCAGAATGAACATTAACGGCATACGACCCTTTGTCACGATAGCAATAATCTTTAAAGAAATATTCCTTAATACAGACAGGCACTTTCGTTTTCATGGCTCCGAGTTCACCCTTCACTTCTGTATTCCACACCCCCAGATATGTTATACCAAATCCTCCCTGTCCTATAGTATGGGTCAGTTGGTACTTTTTTTCTTGTAAAAAATATCCGTCAGGTAAATTCATAAACTCTCTTCGCTTAAATTACGAAGCAAAGATAGTGCATTTAAAATAAAGATACAATATTTATGCAAAAGAATAAAAGAATGACAATAAATATTGCTTGTATCCTGTCATTTTCTGTATGCTTTGTACAGGTATTATATAAAAAGAGAAATTATCGTTTGATTCTTCGGTACAGTGTTCTATAATTTCATCCTTTAAGGATTCGGTGCTTCTGCCCGGTTGAAAGAGATTTTGAAAATCTTCATCGGAAAAGGATTCTGTCACGCCGTCGGTACACATAAAAAAGACATCACCTTCCTGCACATCGGTTATAAGAGTCACATCAGCACATACAGAATTTTCTGCTCCCTCAATAGCTTTTGTTATAACATTTTTCTGCGGATGAACGGCGGCTTCGCTCTTTGAAATAATTCCCAGTTTCACCCATGAGTTCACAAGCGAGTGATCATCTGTTTTATGGATAGCGCGTCCTTCGCGGAACTGGTATATGCGGCTGTCACCAATATGTGCAAGAGTAATTCTCGATATGCCGACATACAATAATGTCATTGTAGTAGCCATCCCCGCAGCTTCAGGGTGTTGGGTTATATATTCGTCAAAGCGTGATTCGGTATAATGAACGGCTCTGTTAATAAAATCTTCCGAAGGGTCATCCTCTTCAAGAAATGTATTAAAAAATGTTTGAAAGGAATCACAAGCAAGAGCGCTTGCCACTTCACCTTTTTCAGCCCCTCCCACTCCGTCACAGACTAAAAACAGGCGTTGAGATGAGTTTGCAACCTCCGACAGAGGGTATATATAGTCCTCGTTATTTTTACGTTTGCCCTTTTCCATAGCGGCAAACGGTCGTTCAAGTGTTATGTTCATGGCAGTCCGGTTTATTCATTAAAACGTATAATAGTACGTCCCAGAACAACTTCATCATTGTCTTTCAGCACAACAACATCTCCGTCCTCAATACGTTTTCCATTATATAACGTATGATTCTTACTATTATTGTCGGAAATACAATGAGAATATCCGGTATCTTTAGGATTTTTTTTCACCTCTAAGCGAAGGTGGCTGCGGCTCATCGTTTTATCGTTCGTCTGTATACAAATAGTGGCCGTAGAGGCTTTCGCCTTACGACCAACTATTATAATTCCTTCACTTAGCTGAAATTCCTGTTGCGGAGTATCCGCATCGGAAATTACAGTCAGACGACCAAGGCTTTTTTCTTTTGCCTTCGAGGAAACGACAAGTGTCTCAACATCTGCTCCGTGCCCCATTTTCTGATCAAGGTAAGATATGGGTATCTCCTTTTTGCATTTAGGACATTTGAACGACACAATACCTTTCGGTATTCTTGTTTCATCGACCTTCAGTCCAACCTTGCAATGCGGGCACTTAATAGAAATCATAAGATTATAGATACGTCAGCTTCACTTATATCAGACGAATATGTATCAATATCTATGTCATTGATCATATCCACGTCATCCATAGTAATAAAATCGGAACTGTCATCAACAACTCCGTCAAACTGAATATCCATATCATACGAATCATCAATCTGCACAAAATCCATCTCCGTGTTCACCGTATCGTCTATATCGACAAAGACAGCGTCGCCTGTAGTTACCAAATCGTTATCTAACGTAACGAATGTATATGCATCTCTCATACCTATTAATAATTAATAATCCACAATGCAAATATACACCGGGAAAATTTGTTGCAAAAATATTAAATCTTACTTTTTCTATAAAACGGACAAAGTCATGGAGATATTGTACAAATTTATGGTTTTCATGTACGAATCCATTTTGCCTTGCAAGAGGACACCGGGCAACGTTTTTTGTTGCTCAAAGACACCCATGGAATCTCACCCAAAAACGTTCCGCACTTCGGGCACACATAGTCTATTTTGAATTGATTAGCAAGCTCTTGCAATTTAGCGGGAATCTTTGCTGCTTGCCTTGCACCGAAATAAATTCCTATCGTGGGAGCTAAAACCGCGAGGATAAAACTGAATATAAAAAAGCCTTTACTTGCTTGCCCCATAAACCCCAGAACTATACCCATCACACCTATCACGGCAAAGGGAAGAGATTGAAAAAGTCTTGTCTTAAACTGGCTGCTCGACTGTATACGTACCTTCTCGTTTATATATGCATCATACACGCCCTTGAGATGTTCAAATTCAGTACTGTAATCATTATCGCTCTTAAGAATATCGGTCACGGACAACGAATATGTCGTTCCAAGAGTTATTTTGTCACTCGCAAGCACCTTTTTTTTAACGATCTGAGTATCATTCACAAAAGTTCCGTTCGTTGAGCCAAGATCTTCCAACAGCAAATCACCGTTATCTTCCTGCGTAAGTAACGCATGATAACGGCTAACTTGCGGATCGTTGATAACGAGATTATTATCCGCTGCTTTTCCGATTTTAACTCTCATATTAAGAATCTGCTTCTTCCGAATTATTCTTATTCAAACCGAGAACTTCCGTTTCCAATGATTCCTTCAAAGCTCTAAGAGGCTCTTTGGGGATGATTAGTTCTCGAGGCTTTCCTTCACCTGCAAGTAAAAGTAATTTTTGCTTGGGCAGGTTAATCTGCAAAATATGCTTTTTATTAACTATATGACTCTTACCTACGCGGATTAATATAGTATTAGGATCGGATATCTGTGCAGCCATCATCTCTTCTACCTTACCGATGTTAACGGCAAAAGTAAACTGTATTCCTTCCGATAACAATAGTTTCGTATAATTTCTGTCAGCCTCAAAGTATAGAATATGCTCAATATTTAAGCGAAGTAATTCATCTCGTGTTTTTATCATCAAATATTTATCCATCGCAAGGGCACTATTTGGTTTTTAATTATTATCTCTCTATAAGAATGAGCAAATGTACGATTATTTATCAATACAACCAAAAAAAACACGATATTTCACATTTCCGCGAGAACTTTATTCTTTGCAACCGTAGCGACAAAATCTTTAAGATAAAACGGTTCGAAGTATGCTACATCTTCAAAACGCTTTTCTGCATAAGCCTGTTCCGACAAATATGCCATATCTCCGGCTACCGGGTGCAGGTCATCGATAAACATTGCATTTTGCGACTGTATCACATTTTTGCATTTATCTGCTCCGTTTCCGAAGAAGCAAACGGGCAGTTTTTCCAAAAACCTTGCGTATGTATCCTCTGTCACAATATTTGCTTGCGTTTCACATATTTTCTTTAGTGTCTTGTCATATATGGCTGAATAAACCTCCATCCTGCGAGCATCGAGCATCGCACAAAACAAAGACTCTGCAGAAACACGCACTTCTTTAACAGCCTTATAAGCAAGTATATCCAAAGTATGTATACTTAATAGTGGAACATTGTAACCGAAACAAAGACCTTTAGCCATAGATACGCCGATGCGCAGTCCGGTATATGAGCCGGGACCGCTACTGACAGCAACAGCATCAATTTTTAATCCGAGAGAATTTATTTCCGATACTGTTTCTTCTACAAAAACACCAAGCAATGAAGCATGCGACGGCCCATCGAACGAGACTTTATCTATTATTACTTTCCCTCCTTCCGATACTGCCACAGAGCATACTGTAGTTGCTGTTTCTATATTGATTATTGCCATAATGTTTATTTTAACTCGACAAAAATACATATTAAATTTGTATTTCTCTCGGCTTGCACTACTTTTGTCCGAAACAGAAGATAGGCAGAGCCTATGAATAAAAAATATGCAAGCATATTTTGTTCTTCTCTCGGCTTGCACTATCTTTGTCTTCAAAAACTATACTATGATTCAATCAATGACAGGCTTCGGTAAGGTTACGACCGAATTACCTGCAAAAAAAGTAACAATAGAAATCAAAGCACTAAACAGCAAACAATTAGACTTATTTACACGCATTCCTGCTATATACCGCGAGAAAGAAATGGATATACGTTCGCTTTTATCGCAAAAGATTGAGCGTGGGAAAATAGAATTTATAATAACTGTCGAGAATATTGGCAAGGATATTGCAACAAGGATAAATACTTCCGCTGTTGAGTCATATAAAAACCAGATTGAAGAAATTGCAAATACCTTGAATATTGACAAACCTGTAGAATGGTTTCCTACCCTGTTACGAATGCCGGATGTTATTAAAACTGAAATGACTGAAGTTGACGAAAGTGAGTGGGACACCCTAAACAAAACTATAGAAGATGCAATAAACAAATTTTGTGAATTCCGTATTCAGGAAGGCAAAATGCTTGGCAAGCTATTCGAAGATAAAATATCAAAAATAGCAGAACTGCTGAAGCAAATAGAGCCGTTTGAAAAAGAGCGCCTTGACAAAATAAAAGCACGCATTACAGAGAATCTGCAAAAAATACCTGATGTGCAGGTCGACACAAACCGCCTCGAACAGGAGATGATTTATTATATCGAAAAGCTTGATATCAACGAAGAGAAGTCGCGGTTGGACAATCATCTGAAATATTTTAGCGAGACACTACACAAAAGTCACGGACAAGGGAAAAAACTAGGTTTCATAGCTCAGGAAATCGGGCGTGAAGTAAATACTCTCGGCTCAAAAAGTAATCATGCCGAAATGCAGCAAATCGTAGTACAGATGAAAGATGAACTGGAGCAGATAAAAGAACAAATCCTTAATGTGCTTTAAAAATTGACAACGTTTCTTGCTATTAAAAAATAAAGCAATGCGGCTTTTTAACGAAGTTGAAAAAAAATGATAATTAATAGCTTGTGAGATAATATATCATTCTACTTAATTAGTATTTCTAAATAATTTTATATAAAATATGGAAGGCAAACTAATAATATTCTCAGCACCTTCAGGTACAGGTAAAAGTTCGATTATTGATTACTTATTGAATCAAGGGTTGCCTATACAGTTTTCTATTTCGGCAACAAGTCGTGACCCGCGCGGAGATGAACAACACGGTATACATTACTATTTTTTAACACCGGATGAATTCCGTTCACATATTGAAGCCGATAACTTCCTTGAATATGAGGAAGTTTACACGGATAAGTTTTATGGCACATTAAAAAGCGAGGTAGAGCGAATAATCAAAACCGGACATTCTGTAATTTTTGATGTTGATGTGGTAGGCGGATGTAACATAAAAAAAATGTACGGCGACAGGGCGTTGTCCGTGTTTATTCAACCGCCTTCAATTGACGAACTGCGTCGCAGGCTTGAAAAACGTAATACAGATACTCCCGAAGTTATAGACAAACGGCTGGAAAAAGCGGAATACGAAATAACTTTCGCCTCAAAATTTGACGTTATAATAATAAATAACGACCTTACCAAAGCAAAAGAAGAAGCTCTGAAATTTGTTAAAAACTTTATCGAATAACAGTTTCCGGTCATTGCTAATTTCAGTTTTGACTAATGTCAATCCTGTGAATATCAAGAAATATTTTCATTTTTTTTAACTTTGCTTCCTTAGGAAAGCGACACATAAGTTTAATTTTAACATCAAGGAACGTTCAATTTTCAATTAAATAAATGAACATCGGTATATTTTCAGGCTCATTCAACCCTATTCATATAGGGCATTTAGCTTTAGCAAACTGGATCTGTGAATTTTGCAAGCTTGATGAACTATGGTTTCTTGTTTCGCCACAAAATCCTTTGAAAAAAAACACAGACCTTATAAATGAAAATATACGTCTTGAGCTGGTAAAAGCCTCAATTACAGGATACCCTAAATTCAAAGTCAGCGATTTAGAATTTTCACTACCCCGTCCATCATATACTATTGACACGCTACGTGCACTAAAACAACAATCTCCTGAACATATCTTTCATATGATAATGGGAGCTGACAGTTGGAGTAATTTTTTCCTGTGGAAAGATTACAAAACTATCATTTCGGAATTTCCCATACTTATTTACCCTCGCCATGGCTATGAAATAAATATTCCGGATAAATACATAAACATAAAAAAAGTAGAAGCACCTTTGATAGAAATATCATCTACTTTTATTCGTCAATCAATTAAAGAAGGCAAAGACATCCGCTTTTTCCTACCCGAAGCAATACGCGAAATTTTATTCAGACAATAATAAAAAGATATTACAACTTATTATAAATAAAAAAGGGTGCATTACACACTTATGTGACGCACCCTCATTTTATTAATTTCATTCGTTTTTATTTAGCTACCCGTTCGAGCCACTTGACCATAGAAAACATTGTTATCATAGATATCGCACATACGATAACAAAGACTGACCATGTAACAGATATTGAAATATTTTCATACATCATTGCGCCTAAGAACAGCGAGATGTTACCTATTGCCGTAGCAGCAAGCCAACAACCCTGCATCAATCCTTGCAAATGCGCCGGGGCTACTTTTGATACAAAAGATATTCCCAATGGAGATATAAACAGTTCGGCTACCGTAAGAATAAAATATGTAGCAAACAGCAACCAAGGAGTTACGCGTTGATCAAACGAAAGGCCTCCCATAGCTTCAACTTCCTTAAATACAGGCAATCCGACAGACCCCACGACCATAAGAACAAAAGCAAATGCCGCAATACCCATACCTATACCGATCTTTTTAGGAGTAGAAGGTTCTTTTCCTCTCTTAGCGAGAAATGCAAAAAACACCATTACTATTGGTGTCAGAAACACTACAACGAAAGGATTTATCGACTGAAACAATTCGGCGGAAATATCCATCCCCAAGAATTTAAGTTGCGTATAATCTTTCGCGAACATTGTCAATGTCAAACCATTCTGATGGAATGAGAACCAAAAGAATATAACAACCCCATACACAGCAAGTAAAGCTAATATACGTTGCTTTATTTCTTTTGCATCCTGCTTAATTTCTTCTTTCGACATTCCGGAAATATTACTTTTTTGTACTGCAGATTTTTTATCAGGCAAACCTTTTTTATAAAAAACAAACACTAACAAAGAAATAATCATCGCAAATATAGCCACAGAGAAAGCATAATGAAAACCTGTATTAAATGCATTAAGGTAGTTATCCGCGAATGTTGCAATGTCCGGAGTAACACCATTTGATACCGACGTTGCCAACTCGGTATAACGTCCGTTGAGTACTTCCTGCGACATCACTCCGTTTTTATACTGCCAACAAAGCCCGGGAAGATCCGAGTTGTATGCATACCCCTGCGATTTTACAAACCAGTTGCGCATCCATACTGCGGCAAAAGGAGCTACCATGCCTCCAATATTAATAAACATATAAAATATCTGAAAACCGGAGTCTCTCTTACTTGAATATTTCTCATTATCATACAACTGTCCTACTATTGCCTGCAGGTTACCCTTAAATAATCCGTTACCGAAAGCAATAACGAGTAAAACGCTCAAGGCTATCCATTTACTGACTATAAGGCTTGGCATTGACAGTAAAAGATACCCAATACTCATAACGACCAAACCTGCCATAATTGTTCTTTTATAATTTTCTGTTTTATCTGCAATAATACCACCTACCAGTGCTAAAGCATATATTGATGCATAAAAAATTGAATATAATACTCCGGCTTCTTCTCCTGATATTCCAAACTTAGACATTAAAAACAATGTCAGAATTGCCATCATCGTATAAAACCCAAAACGTTCGCCCATATTGGCGAGTGCTGCAGGAATTAATCCTTTCGGTTGATTTAACATAAAAAAAATATTTATAGTGATTAATGTTTCATTTGCTTTAATGATCCTGTTTCAGGATAGAAAGTAACTTTCACAGGCTGTCTTTTGTCTTCGAGAAGCACCGGGGCAAGAGCTTCCTTTGTGCCGAACTGAACGACGAGTGTTTCACGCCTGAGCAGTCTTTTGTTATTATGAGTTATCTCAACACTTGCTTTGCCGGGTACATTATAAATAAGGCCTTTCATTGCTTTAGCTTTCTTTTCGGCCTCTTTGGGGTCAAGTGCAGGTGCGCGGTCTATAGCGGTAAGCTTCATATACACAGGCTCTCCGCCTAAATCGTCAGCATCAAGTATGCCCAGCTTTGAAGAAAAGCGAAACAGCACTTCCCTGTCCAACTCATCTTCGGGAATAATTGTAACATCGAAATATGATGTCTCCAGCGATTTCGTTCCTGTAAAAAGAGTGGTAAGAGTCCTCTCCTGTTCTTCGAGTTTGCTTATTACTATTTTCATCGCTTCACCGTCGGGGGGTAGATTATCGGCCTCGCCGGTTAATATATCAGTACGACTTTCGCGTAGGTGCAGAATCCTCTTCGCTGCAACTTCGGCTTGCTTGTTAACTGAACCTGCCATTAGCAGTTCTTCGGTATATGCAGATGACGGTGATATATTAGCCTTCACTTCTTCCACCCTTCTTTCATCATCTTCAAACTCGGGCGTATAGTCATCATTTATGGCGCACAACAAACCATCGCGTGTGAGATATGCAAACGGGGCAACTGTCTTCTGTTTAAATTCAATAAAATACTTATTATTAGGGTCAGGAACCCCTTTATTTACAAGTGTAACCTTACCAAGCTCATAATAAACCTGATCTTCGGTAGCAACATCTTTTATGCCAAGATAATTCTCCGCATATCTAAAATATGTACCTGCTTTTACAGTCACTTTAGTGACTTCGGCATTAACAATAAACGATGTTTTGGGAAGCGTATAGTTCACTCCGTTTCCCGACGCCTTTGTAGGAATTACTTTCTCTATATTTGTTTGCGCCGTCAGTGTCAAAACAGACAGCAAAAAACCGAATATTAATATTGTATGTTTCATAATTTCAAAAATAACAGCACAAAACTAAGTATTTTTTTGAAAGAGGCAAACTTTTTCAAAAGTAAAATGTATTTTTGTACTCAAAAGAATATATAATAAAACAATAATTATGGAAAATAACAATCCTAAACAAATCCAGAATCAGATTCAGATAGAATTATCTGAAGACATGGCGCAAGGTACATACGCCAACTTAGCCGTTATTGCTCATTCATCGTCGGAGTTTATATTAGACTTCATTCGCATAGTGCCGGGAGCGCCTAAAGCGAAAGTCAAAAGTCGTATCATTCTGACTCCCGACAATGCCAAAAGGCTGCTGTTAGCGCTTCAGGACAACATGCAAAAGTTCGAAGAGATGATAAAAAACGGCGGAAGCGTCAACAAATCTTTCGGCGATTTTATGCCTCCGATAGGAGGTATACCGGGAGAAGCTTAAATAAATGGAAAATTGATAATGGGTAATTGAAAATGAATTTCAACTTTTAATTCTTGAAGTTCTCCAAGATTTTTATGACTATGATTCAGTCGCTTTTTATACTTTCCGCAGGATTTTCGTTGGCTGCGTAATAGCTTCGAATACCTACTGTCGCCAAAATGATGAATAATATTGCAAACGCACAACCTGCAAACAAAGGTACTGTCAAGTCCGCTTTTTCGGAGAACCTTTCCAGCCATCTGTTCGCAACAAAATACGCTATAACACACCCTATTGTGATAGCCGGAAGTGCCATGTAATTAATATCTTTCAAGAACATTCGCTGTATATCAACCATTTTTGCTCCGTTAACTTTGCGTATCGCGGTTTCTTTTTTGCGGCGATTTGTTTCATCATTTGTATAACCAATAAGCCCCATAAGGCTTATTACTAATGTAGCTAATCCGGCTACCATTACCGAATTGCGAAAGTTCATCGAGCCTCTGTATTGGTTAATAATTTCTCCGGTATATGAATTAACAACAACCTCAATATCCGGCAACATATTTTGCAATAAATCTGTAGTTTTTATTATCGCTTCCGACGTTTCCTTATGATATTTAACAATCAGAAACTCGGAGGGTTTATCGCTGTAAAACATTACTGTAGGCCTTGTATCCTGTGCTCCTATAACACCAAGACGAACTTCTTCATATACTCCGCAAATCTTAAAAAAATCCACCGAGCTGCTACCCTGTCCTGTTATAAAAACTTCTTTTCCGACAACTCCGTCATGCCAGTCGGTAAACTTCATTATATTATCAATAAAACTGCGGCTTACCATAACCTCTCTCGACGAAGATATTTTTTCTATAAAACTACGGCCTTCGACAACAGGAATATTCATAATACTCAAATAATTATCCCCTACAGAATGCAAATCAGCGATATTAAA
>JGI994J12354_10003065_pt1 | contig 15852 bp, 17 predicted proteins | sample IntmicLarv3ML3BL_FD_12354 | JGI IMG/M metagenome (IMG submission 12354) | reverse complement strand
GGGTTCAGCGCATTTGCAGTTAAATAAATTTCTTGTAGCTTTTTATTGTCTAACTGTAGGCGTCCGTCTTTTCTTAACTCATTGCCATTTTCGTCTTTGAGTATGCAGTTATCAATAATGAGATTTGCAATATTGTCCGCCTCTGCATTGCCCGCACTGAAAGCGACTATGGTGGCAAGCTTTATGCTTTCTGGATTTCCATTTGCAGACATATAGTCTAAAGTGGCCCTGTTAATTCCTATAGTTTTTTTAGTGAGCCACTCTTGATAGTTTTCTTCTGTGGGTTCTTTGTAATCTTTATTTACAACTCTACCAGTGCCACCAAAACCCGCCACAGGCGAGCGAGTGTATGTTGTGGTATATTTATATGCGCTTTCCCATTCTTCTTTAAATTCCTTTCGCCTATCCTCATCACTCATATCAATGTATTTGATATAATCTTCTGGTCGTGTGAATATCTGGTCAAAAGCAGGGGCTACTGTTTCTTTTAAAAACTTTCTTTTGTCGTGAGTGCTAAAAGATTTATACACAACATCGTTGACGGTATTTTCTCCGTCCATTTTGAATTTTTGGTATTCAAGATATTTCAACAATACTGCGTCAAGCTCGTCATCTGTGAGGTTTTCTTTTTTTGATAGAAGATGTGCTTTTCTAAAAAGGTCTTCCTTGCGGATTTCTTCGCTGTAGTATTTTTTTACATTTTCAATTTCTCTTAATGTATCAACCGCTTTCTTGCCTTCGTCGCTCATCTGGTCATAGATTGCGTCGTACTGCGACAAGTCTTCTTTCTCATTGCTCCACTTTTCTAAGTCAAAAGAATTTACTGTGCGAGCATTAGCAATTACGTCGCTTGCTCCAGGCTTACGATTAAGATACCTTGGATTGCTTAACAACTCATCTCTATTCTTTTCAAGATAAGTCGTATCGAGAGCTGGAGTATCTAAAGAAGAATTTTCTATTACTTCATCCATTATTTTTCCTCCTCGCCAAGATAGTTAAGTAATGTTTTGTTAGCATTTTCTTGCTCTATTTTTTCCTTTTCTTTTCTTGCACTTTCTCTAGCTTTCTTGCCTTCGTCGCTCATATTGTAGGCTACTACCTTATTCTCATCGTAGTAGTGATTTATATTTTTCTTAGGCACAGAAAGAGCGTCTGCCTTTTTAGATATTTTTTCTATTTGTACTTCTGGAGTTTTGTCTTTGAGAAGCTCGTTAGATTTCAAATAATTTTGCAAAGACAGCACAAAGTTATCATCTTTAAATCTTTGTTCTATGTCGCTGTCTTCATAGCCCATATCAGCAACATAGTCTTGTAGCTTTCTGTAAACAGTCATTGCTACAGGGTCTTTTTTTAGCATTTTCCCATAATCTGCAACAGTTGCACCATTGCCAAAAGTTCTAGCAGCAAAAGCTCTCAATGGATTGTAATCGCCTTTACTTATTCCAACGCCATTTCCTTTTTGATTGTCAAATAATTCTTGGAATACTCTCTTGCGTAAACCTTCGTCGTTAATGTTATTGTAAGTCCACATTGCAAGAGTTGCGAGCTTTCCTCCATCTTTGTCTTCCTTGTTAAAGTCCACGACGTTAATGCTACGCATCACAGATTCAAAACTTTCTCGTTCTTCTTCTGTGCTTTTGTAAGGGCGATTTCCTTCTGTCAAAGCGCCTTGAAATTGTGTGTACTTGCCTGTGTCTATAACGCCAGTATTGCGAACATCATTGAGCATTTCTATCACGCCATTTCTGGCAACGCTGTCTGCGTCTTTTTTAGCTGCAAGACTTTGTCTATAAAGTTGCATACTATAATCTTTTTGAAACTTATCGACATTAGCAGTACGCAATAGTTTGTCTTCGTCAGAAAGAGCTTCGGAATTATTGATATATTCTTTGAGTTTTTCGCACTCTGTATCGACATAATCTATGGAGCTTCTTGCTTGGATTTCATTAAGAGATGTCGTTATGTATTTGTAAGCAATATTGACATCTTTCTTGTTGCGCACAGAGTCGAGCCTTGCCTTGTGTAGGTTTCTATCGCCTTCAAGAAGAAAGTCTGCGTCATCTATACTTTTACCTATCTTCTCTAAGATTGTAGCTCTTTCTTCATCGTTTTTTGCAATGGAAAATAGCTCATACTCTGCCTCAATATTTTTTGCGAAATCGTGCCTATCAAAATCTATAAGAGTTGCATTTAGCTTAGTTCCCACCCTCGCATAATCTCCGTCAGTCAACGCTCTAAATTTTCTATCATTAAGCATTGTATGGAAGTTGAGCATTGCCTCTCTTTTTTCGGCAGGGTTTGAAATGCTTTGTATGCTTTCGAGATTATGTTTTACTTCATTCAAATCCCAATTTCTGCGTATCTCTTTTTTAAGATATTCCATTTCCTCTGGAGTCTTAAATTTAGAGAACATAGACACTGCTTTTTTTACAGATTCAAAATTTCTGTATTCATATCCGTTAGACAATTCTTGTTGAGCTATATTTTCTGTACGTTTATTGTTCTTCTCTATGAGCTGTCCAAAACCTACAGCTAAAGCCATTGTCGCAGTCTCTCTTGATTCCGCTTGAACAAAACGGACACTGTCATCATACCAACGCGCATTTGCCTTGTATTCCTTATCAACCGCGTCATCTGCTAGGGCTGTGAGCCTTTCAAATTCTTTTTGGTATGAATCCTTGTCGTTAATGTCTGTACGCTCTGCAAGGGCATTTAAAACCTCTTTATACTTTGTGGCTCTAAATTGATTTATGGCAACAATGTCCGCTTGCATTTGAGTGTCTCTCTCGTGAATTGCATAGCGTTGCATTTTATCTCCAAGCACACCCAAAGCCTTGCCGACATTCTCGTAAGAGTCAGCCTCTCTAGCTATGTTGTTTTGATTCCAATCCATACCAACCCCCTTATTGCCGTCTTGGGCTTGGAGATTGCCTTTTACGCTTGGGTCAAAACCTTGAATGTTGCCACCTGCCATAGTTTTTATGCTTTCTTTTTAGCGGTCTTTTTTGTCGCAGTTTTCTTTACTGCTACTTTTTTCACTACAACTTTTTCAACTGGAGCTTCTACGCTGTCTTCTATAGTCGCTTCGATAGGATTTTCTGCTACAGGAGTTTCTTCTTTTTGTACATCTACTTGCTCACTTGCTTGAGCACTTACTTGTACACTAGCTTGAGCAGTTTTTTTCTTTCTCTTTACCATTTCTGCAAAGACAATTTTAGCTCCTGCTTTTTCAAAATCTTTTGCAACACTAGCAAACTTTGAATCAAAATATACAAAAGCGTAAGCGCCTCTCATATTTATAGGTGAAGTCGCTCCGCAGATTTTGGTCATACGCTTGCCTCTAAAATCTTTTGTTGTACGCCTAAGCAAAAGCATTTGTGCGTTTTGCTCTAAGTTTTCCGCAATATAAAATACTGTTCTTTTCATAATTCTTATTTTTCGGGTGTTGTTGTTTTTTTGTTGTCGCCTACTGGACTTGTTTTCAAATAGTCGTTAAAAAACGAAGCCGAGTTCATTGCAGTGCTTCCAACAAATCCTATGCCTTGAGCTATACCACTTCCTATAGCACTGGACTTGTAAGAAGACGCAGTGTTAGCTCCTAAAATTTTTGCATTGTTCGCACTTGTAAGCAGTGCATTTATTTTTTCGTTAGAGTTCCACTTTGCTATTTCTATATTAAATTCGTCGGCTTCTGTTTGCTCTAAGAGATAAGCCATAGGAGTGCCAGAAAGAGCAACGCCACCTTTCGCATAGCCAGCCTCCATAGAAGCCTTCCTGCGCTTATTTTGTCTGCGAGCTTCGTCTTCGGAGATTGCCATTGCATTCTTTTCAACCTCTGCTTGACGTAAAGATTCTCTTGCAGACAACTCTCCATTGATACGAGCTTGCTCTGCTTGAGCGTTAGCGCCTTGCATTCCCGTATAAATGCTTACGCCTGTTCCTATAAGAGACGTTGCCATTCCAACGCCCATCATTACAACTGGAGCTACTTGTGGCATTATCTTTGTCCTCCTAATTTATTTCCAACAACTCCAATCGCCATAAGGTTGAATGGGTGTTCGGCGTTAGTTTTTATAGAAACATCAGCAGTAGTTCTATAACCAGAATTTAGTGTTAATTGAACTTCTCCGCTCGTGTCTGTAGTCTTATAAGATTTGCCCATATAAACTTCTATGGCAGTGTAAGACTTACCTCCGTCTATGCTTACAGAACCGCCTCTTGACTTGTGTAGCCAAAGACTAATTCCTTTGAGTATTAAATTTTTTCCATAAGCTTCTCTTCCATCTAAAAGCAACGGAACAGGCTCTACTATCGAAGTGTAGGGCGTAGGGTTTTCAGAACCAAAACAGTCTATATAGTTTTCGTTATTTTCGCTTAACGCTTCTAAAAATATTTTATCACCGCGCCTCACAACTAGCATTACGCTATCAACATCATCAGTTCTAATTATGCAAAAGCTTTCGACTCTATCGCCAAAACTTTGTCTGCTCCAACCCATTACTTCTTGGCGTGGCATATAGGTAAAAGTCGCAATACTTCCATTGTCGCAAAGTACCCACAAAACGCCATTAGGCACAACTTGCTGATATGCTTCTTTGATTTTAGTATCAAATAAATGCTCTGCAAGAACACTCATATCGTCAGAAGTGTAGCCTTCTTTTGCCAAATCGTATGTGACATTCGCAACCCTACAGCCTCCTGCACGAATAAACATTAAACTATCTTCCGCAGGAATAGCTCTATAGGAATAAGAGCCATAGTTTGACTCTACTTTAGCAAATACAGATTCGCCTGTAAGCGCCTGTGTTTCGTTGCGTGAGCCAAGAGACCACTCGTTTCTATCCGTGCCAATTAACAAGTGCTGTTTAGGATAAATCCATTGAATAGAGTCAAGAGTTCCACTATTAAGTGTAAAGCATACCGAGCTAGTAGCAAGTGTTCCAATTTCAAAATTGTTCCACTCATTAATCATACTACCCCAAATCGTATTAGGCTTTGCAACGCTTCCGCCAAAGAAAAGCCTTTCTTCATAAATCGCAACAGTTCTAGGATAGCCACCCTTTACAGACCAAGCGCCCGCAAAAACAGTTTCTGCTGCAAACAATTTAGTAATAGGCGTAAGTAATTCTACTCTTGCTCTGTACTCGTCTATTACTTCTATTACTTTCAAATAACATTTAGCACTTCCTGCCGAAGATAGTGTGTATGTACAGCCATTATCGCTAGGCGCACTGCCACGTTCTTTCATAAATGCTCGAACGAGAGAACTTGTAGCCGAAGGCATTTTTGTAGCCCTCTCATTGTTTGAATTTTTAACAGAAGTAATAGTGTGTATTACATTCCAAGTGACACCTTCGTCTGTGGATTCTTGTAATTCTAAAACTCCGTCCCAGATTCCGTCAGTAATAAGCGTAATTTGTCCACTCGCTACAATCGAAATTGAAGTCTTGCCTTTATCGCCTGTGCTAAAAGAACCTTTGATTACTTGGTTTTGTCCATAGTTAAGCTCTAAGAAATCGCCTACCGAATCTTCTGTGAAATATTCTCTCGAAGCTCTCACAAAAATATTCTCACTCAAAGAATCTCTTTTCCTCCACTTAGTTGAATCCGCTAATTCAGTGGTGTTTGCAGTGATAGGCGCAATGGCTTGATAAAAAGTAGGCTGATTTACGACAGCGATATTGTTTTGAGAGCTTATCGAGAATTGATTAGTAATCCTCGACATCGTGTAATCTGAATACATTTGATTTGGAGTACCCGCTCCCGCAGAAATGTAATAAGTTTGAGCATACTGCGACGGTGGAATCCCTGTAAGCCTTTCTTGCACTTGCAAATCAACAAAAGTATATACGGCGTCGTTCTCGACCGCTGCAACTTCGCCTATTGTGGACTTTACATTAAAATCCCAATACACAGGAATCATACTTTGGTCAAAATTCATAATTGCATTTCCGCTTATTCCTGCAAGATTGAGAGAGTCTCCTATAATAACTCCGTGATTTGCACCTAGCGTAATCTTTAACCAAAACCAAGTCCTATAGCCAATGCCTTGCACAAAAGCACACTTCCAAATACCAAGAGAAACAGCAGAAATTCTTGCAGTTGTTCCTGCGTTATAGACGATAGTGCCAGAGTTATACGCAGTCGCTTTGTTCCAAGAAGGTATGTCGGCTGATATTGATAAATTTGCTATAGGCGTTTCGTCTGTAGGCTGTATTCTAATATCGCAATTTTCAAGCCTCCAATCATCGTCTGCATATCTGCAAAGTCTTTGAGGAAATACCTCTCCGTGAGTCAAGAAAAGCACATCATAACTTTGCGCGTACTGAATTTTTCTAATGTCTTTATTAGTGAAAGGAGCTTCAATATTTTCGGCTTTTAAAATACCTTCACTGTTATAAACATTTATGAAAGTTTCTCCGTCAGTTTTCTTAGCTAACAAAACGATATAGCTTTGTGCAGAACTAAATTCAAATGGCAAAACCCTGTACTCTGCTATGTCTGTATTATTGATTTCTGCTAAGAATTTTGTTCCTTTTCTACGCTTAATAGCTCCTTGAGGGGTGATGATAAAATTCTCAATACGCTTGCACGAAGCATTGTATTTTTGCAAATCACTTCTGATAGCAATGTATGGACTCACCTCGCCAGAGTTGAAAGAAAATTTAACTAAACCCGCTCCGTTTTTCATCTGTATTTTCTATTCCTTCTCCAAGAAAAAAGTCTTGGTTTATAAACGGTACTAGAGCGTTTGATGTTTTTTAGATTGATAAAGCGTGGCTTGTCCACTGCGTTGTAGCGGTCTTCGAGCCTCATACCAAGCGCGAAGTCTTCGCTTAAATAAGTTGCAATTCTTGCAGACAATAACAATACAACTAAGCTCTTTAACTCGTCGCACCACTCGGCAGGATTCAAACTTTTTCTATAAAATTTCACGAATACTTTTTCGTGTCTTGCCCAAATAAATTGCCCATCTATTTCCCATTCTAGGGAGCTTCCGCAAGGAGTGAATACCTTTTCTATTTTTGAAACATTTTGCGGAATATGGAACTTCCACCCTTGATGTGTAGGCGTGGAGCTTGCAAGAATAAGCTCTTGCTCTTTACTTAGCTCATACCATTCTGTACAGCCTTGCACTTCAAATATTGTAGGAGCGATTATTTGACGCAAATTAACAGCCTTTTCTTCGTCAGAATCTATGTTTGTAATAGTTTGTTCTTTGACCAAGACTAAAGAAGCGTTAGCAATCTCTGTAAGAGTATTTAATTCATTGTATTTTGTGAGCGCCATTAAAAATCCTCCTTTCTTTTTTTTGAGAAGTAGCTCGGAGGGAATGAAAAAACCCTCCAAGCCACTCTATTTTTCTACCAACAAAAGAGCGAACAAGTTGCTCTTTGAAATTTTCTTTTTACGCAACAGTACCTTGAATTACTTTGCCGTCGTCTTTTCTTTGGAAGTCGAGATTTTGGCTGTAGTAAATCACTTTCTCGAAGCGTCTGTCCGTAGACTCACCAACATTAAAATCAATGCCTGTGAAGTTTGCTTGAGCAATCGCATCTTTAGTGAACGCAAAGAACTTCTTGTTGAATGCAGGGAGATTCATAAGAGGGTGTGCAATCATAATGAAGTTCATAAAGCGTGGCAGTCTTGCGTCTTCAAGAGAACCGCTTGTGACAAAGTCTTTGCTGAACAAGTGGTCAATGTTGTTGTTAATCATCAACTCTTTTTGAGTTGGACTAATCAACAAATACCACTGCTCATCATCAGTCATATTGTCTGCGGTCTTAGTAGAGAGGGCAGTCAAGTCCTCGATTGCGATATAGCCAGCTTGCTTAGTTGTGTACTTTTGAGCAGTAGGAAATGCCTTTGCATTCTCAATATCTTCATACTCGCCTGTACCTCCATTCTTTACCACTTTACTTTCACGCACCGAAGCAGCGTTAAGCGCATTGATAAACATAATTGCCTTTTTGCGTCTGAAAGAAGCAATGATATTGCGAGCCACATCACTTTCTGGATTTGCGCCAGCCATCATCAAGTCTTCTTCGTTATGTTTGAAAGAAGAACCCGCTTCAATGAGCTTAGGAGTGACAGCGATTCTGGAACGGTCAACGTCCATAAATGGAGTAAACTGTTTAGACCAGTTGGCAAAAGTTTTGCCCGCTGCAGCTTCTGCGTTATAGTCTTTGCCTGTGTAAAGATTTGCGGTTGGAATATCGGTCAAGTCTTTGCCGTCGAGCAAAACTCCGTCGATATAATCCTTTCTGCCAGTGCAAGCATAAGGCTTCGACAAGTTGTATATGTCATATGCCTTGTATGAGCCAGACAGAATATCTGTAATAGGCTGATAGTGTGTTTTCCAATGATTATTACTTAACATAATAATACCTTTCGTTTTTGTGTTAATCTATGATTTCCACTTGCAAGCTTATCCTTTTTCTTTTCGCTAAACGAAAGTCCGAGCTATTGCGTCTGATGAGGCGTGGCGTATAAGAATACGCGAGTCCGAAATCAGACCAATATGGAGGACGTAAGTATTTTTTAGCTTCTAATTCTTATTGCGAAGCACTGACTTCTTTTAAAAAAATCAGCTAAAAAATACGTTCGTTTAGTGAAAAACGGGGCTTTATACTTGCACTTGCGAAAGGCTCTTTTGGAGTTGTCTTAGCCTGTGCTGTTTTCTGTGGGTTACCTACTCAAAAGAATTTCGAGTAGGATTTTTAAATTTTGTAAAAGAACTAAAAAGGCTTTTAGCCTTTGCGTTTTGCTATCTTGCCGTTTAATTCAAACACACGCTTCATTGTTTCCTTGTGGTCTTTATGACCAGTGTTTTTGTAAGCGTCGCTTGAAGTGATAGCGTCAAGTTGTGTTTGCATATTCGCAGTGTCCATTTTTGATGGAGTACCACCCTCATTCATATTGCCCGCGCAAGAGTGCATAAATTTTAAGAAGCTCTCATCGTTCAATAGACCAGTCTGCGAGAGAACTTCATATACGTTGTTCTCCTTAGCAATGTCGCCTATCTCTTTGATATAAGGCTCGTAGTCTTCACCCCATTCTTTTTGTAGGGCTATTCTTGTGCTTTCAGTTTTAGCAAGAATTTGCTTTCTTGTGAACTCTTCTGTATTGCGATGTTCGTCAAAGCGAATTTTTACAATCTCTTCAAACTGCTTCTTAGTAAGCCCTAAGTCTTCAAACGCTCTTTTCTTAACCGCGTTAAAATATTCTTGGTCAAGATATGGTTTAATATCTGCGTCTATATCAAAATCGTAGTCTTCTATTTTGTCTGGGCGACCTACTAATTTAAACCAAGCCTCTCTTTCTTCTGCTGTAGAAGTCTCTGTAGGAGGCAAAGGATTTTTCTGCCCAAGCTTTTTAGATAGCTCATTATAGCTCTTTGCCAAATCGTTGGCGCTTTTAAATTTGCCTATATTTTCATTTCTATGCTCTGCACTTATAGAATCTAAAAACGCATTATCTACAACAGTTGAAGCACCTCCATTATTGTTGTTAGGGTCTTGATTCGTATTTGTATTAGTGTTTGTGTTGGTATTATTAGGGTCTGACATATTATTGTTCCTTTTCTAAAATTTTCTTAATTCTAAAGCCTATACTTTGTCCTCCTGCATAGAAGAATGCTTGGGTTGTAGTATCTGTAGGATTGACCATAGAAGTGTTTATTTTGCACATATTATTCATAATGTGGTCTAAAACTATTCTGCCGTTTTTCGATTGATAAACTTCCTTAAAAAGTTTCTCTCTCTCATTTTCGTCTTTGATTTTTTCTACGTTATCTGCCATAAGCGTTAGTTCCTCCGAAAGTGTTTTGCATAGTTTCTGCCATAGAGCCAGGTTGTGGAGATTTAAGAGTGTCAACAGGCTTTATCTTGCCCATCATAGCGTCTAATCTATCTCTCTCTGCTTGCTTTGCCTCTGCCGCTTCAATCATCTTCTCTGTTTCTTGTGCAGTATAGAAGTGTCCAGGGGCTATGTTGTTGCCATAAGCAATCGAATCCAAAGCTTCGTTGACATTGATGTAGTATCTAGCGTCTGGGAATTGTCCTAAGAATTGGAAAAGTCCCGCTGCTTGATTTAAAGCGGTCATTAAATTTGCAACTTCTACTTGCTTTAATAAGCTATTCAAACGTGAAGTATAAACTACATTCACATCTTCGTCTTTAACGCCCGCAGGAGGCGCAGGAATAATTTTTTTAGCGCGTAATAAAAAGTAAGTACGCTTCAAAATAGCACCTAACAATTCACTTTGATAACTTGTCACAACAGGAGCAATGCTTTGTGCTTTCTGCAATTCACGAGCGTCAACTTCACGAGCAGTCATATATTTGTGCTGCTCTAAGTGCATAAATAAATCGTAGTAGAACGCTTCTTTTACAGCTTGTTCTTTGCGTAGAATAGTTTTCTCATCTACAACTAAATTGTTGCCAAGCTCTATGACTTTGCACATTTGAGAATTGAAGTTAGAGACTCTATTAACAGCTCCACACTCTGTGCTAAATTCTTCCGCTCTGTCGTCAACAATGATTGCAGGATTCCCTGCATATTCAGCAGCGTCCAACATATCACTTTCTACACGTTGCAATGTTTTAATATCTTCCATTGCATTCATTCCAGGCGAACGTCCGTAAGCCTCCGTTGCACTTGCATAAAAGCGAGCTACAGCGAATGGGAATTTTGTAAAGCCTTCTGTTTTGACAAGATTCTTTTCTGCAACCTCAATAAAAACAGAACCGAAACTCATATTGAGTTTGTCTTTTTTGCTTCTATCTATTGCTTCGCCATATACCGAGCGGGGGTATATGAATTGTACAAATTCAAAAAGGTCTGTATTTTTTCCTTCTGTAATTTTCGACCTAATTTTTTCGGAAACTCTATCACCAAAAGCTTGGTATGCTTCCTTTGCAGTGTACTTAAATTTTCTTGCAAGAGTATCAACTTCGTTTCTGTCATTTGTCTGAATAAAAATATTATGATTGATAGGAAAGTTCCTATACATCAAAGAGCCTTTTACAAAGTCGGAGAAAACGCAACAAGTGCCAAGTAAAGAAAAGTCTTGTGTAGTGTGCTGAATCACTGAATAGAAATTACTAGCACCTAAATATCTTAAAGTAGTTTTGCTCGCAGTAATCGCCCAATCTGTCATTGCGCGGTTTATATCTTTCTCTGGCAAATTCACCGAGAAGGCAAACCATTCTTGTCCAACAGCACAGCCGTTTGCGTAAAGATTTCCTGCCAAAGAATTGCAAGCTCTGATTCCAGTGCCATTCACAGGCGCAGGGTGGTACTCTCCGTCAGAGTCCATCTCCGAAGACATCTTGCTTTGTGGCGAACAATATTTGATACATTCGTTCCACGCTCCCTGCCAATTTGCTTGGGAGTTTTCTAAGCCAGATACAACGGCTAAAACTCTTTCGACATCTACCATTTAATTATTGACCTAAGAGACCTTTGCCAGAGTTAAACATTCCACCAGAACTAGAACTCAATAAAGTTGAAGCACGTCCTTGCTGTAGGCTTATGCGCTTTTTTTCAGCCTTCAAAGCTTCGTCAACAGAAGGGTTGCTGTCACGAGTGATTGCTGCCATTGCGGGCATTTCTGTGGGGGTTGATACTTGTGGCTTTGGCATAAAATCCTTTCTAAGAAAAAATAAATTTGTTTTGTATATTCTTAAAACCAAGTCTTAGAGCTAGTCTTTGCAACTTAGGATTTTGGATTTCCATCGACATTTGTGGATTTCTATAGGTGTTGCTTGGATTTGTTTGGATATGCGTGGATTTTATCTTCTCCCACGCCATTAAAAATGTCTTTGGATTAAAATTTTTCTTAGCTAATAAACTTATAACAATTCCAGTTTCTGCGTGTTCTATCATTACAACGCCACAAACAATATCATCTGTTTTGACTACCCATACATCTTTACCAACACTTCTAGCAAAAGCGTCATAACTCGTAATATCCCAGATGTTAGTGCCAGAATTTTCTATTGCACAAATCGCATAATAAATTTTCGAGGGTCTTTTCTCTATGTAAATTTCTGTTTTCATTTTTAAAATAGCAAATTACCACTTCTTACGTTTCTTTCCCTGTGTTATGTTGGGTCTATGTCTTTGCCTGTGTTGCGCGGTCTGGCTCGGACTTAAATTTTCAAGCCCCCAGTATCTTATTGCGTCAACAGCGTGATTGTCTTTGTCGTCTGGAATGTCGTAAGATTCACCTGTACTCTTGTTAGATTTCCAACAGTAATTTTCTAACTCATATTGAACGCCTAAGCTCGATTCACACACTCTAATTTTACGCCCTTTAATGCGTTGTAAGCCTTCGACAATACTTCCGTCAAACTTTCTTACGCCTCTACAGTTAAAACCACTATAAACCATTTGCGCTATACTCTCTGGAGCTGCACTGTCTGCAATAATCACATCGTCTTTCTTAAAATTCTTCTCGTATAAAATTCCAATCAACGACCTTTGCCAACGCGCGCCTGTATTTATTTGAACTAATAACTTTGTTTCATACACAACTTCGCGCAAATAGAGTATGTCATTCGATAACGCGCATTCTATGAGGGCTGTAGGGTCTATACCAAAACCAAAGTCCAAACCAAACCCATATCTCAAACAATTATGAGGGTGAGGAAATTCGTCATCTGGACAAATGTCCCAACTTCTAGGGTCGAATATTACGCCCTCTCTAATTCCTCGCTTGCCTTCGCCATAAACTTGCCATAGCCAAGCGTCTGCCGTGCCTTTTGCATAGTTCTCTGGAGTAGGTTGCCAGTTTTCAATCTCATCAACTTGCGCTTGCTCTAAAAAAGCGTTATCTTTGTATGTAGAATGATGGTGATGTAATTCACTCTTGGGTCTTTTAAGGATTTTTGTGTAAACCCAGTGCCTACTTACTCTAGGATTGAAGTCTATGATAACTAAAAAAGTTGTTCTACCATTTACTTGATTAAAAACCTCTTCTTTAAAGTCTATCGCCTCACAAAAATAAACAATATCTTGAGCAACGGAATGGTACTTGTCTGGCTCATCAGCACCACAACACATAAACTCATTGCCATTGCTGAAATTAACAGTCATCATAGTCTCGTTGACTTTGCAACGGTCTAAGAAGCCCATATCAGCAAGAATCTTCTTTGCGTCTTTCCAAATACTTTGACGTGCAGTTGTAGATTTTTTTCTAAAAGCTTTAATGGCAAAGCCATTTTTTTTAGCCAATAAAAAAGCTAAGGATTTTTTTATCTCCTCTTGAGTCTTTCCCAATGCTTTGGCAGCCACCTCACAAAATTGCTCTGGAGAAAAACTCAATAAAATCAAAGCTTGTAATATGGCGTAGGTCTTACCGCTACGCATACTGCCTTCTTCTGCTACTATACGACACCCACTAACAATGCCTTCAACGACACTCTTAAACGTGGGGGTAAATTGTACTTTTGTTATACCTTCTTGGTCATCTATACTCATCAAACGGTCTCTTTTTCCGTCGGTAAAAATCTTTAGCCTTCTTAGTGCCCTTCACCTTAGAATGCCTCCAATCCTTTCCGTCGTGTTTAGTGTCCGTCTTCTGATTGATAGAAAAATTTTTTATACTTATTTTGCGGAAGTCTTTTTTAGAGCTGTCAATTTTTTGCTCTCTCTCATTTGTATTGCTCACATATTTTTCAGAGCGATTTATTTTATGGAAGTTTTGAAGCCTCTCTCCCCCCACGCGAATCGAATGCGAATTTTTGTCCCCACCCTCTCTGTTGGGCAAAAGGAGTCTCTTGCAATTCCCCCTAGCAATACCTATATTTTCTTCGCTATTCATAGCTTATCTACTGCCAACAAATAGCCTACACATTGCCTTGCTTGTCTTCTATGGCAGTATTAGAGCCATCTCCAGTGAGGGTATTAGTTCCACTCTTTACGGGCAATGCTCTACCTTCGACAAACTCAACTTGCATCTTTTGCATAGTAAGCTTAGGTAAGTTGTAGCCTTTCATTTGATTCAATACTTCGATTGCTTTAATCAAATCTCTAGCGTCCGCGTCGCTATCGAACGCTATTTCTTCAAGCTTCTTTATGTGGTCTTCTCTGGTCTTCATAGATAATTTTACATTCAAATCTTGTAGCTCTTTCACACGTGCCTGTATAAAGCTCTTTCTCAACACCCTAGAGCCTAGAGCAATCAAACAGGAAAGCTTCATATTAGGCTTAGAATATGCTTGCTTATAGGCTTGAGAAGCCTTTGTACCGCTTACATATAGCTTGCAAAATTCTTCTTGTTGAGGATTTAGAGCTTGCATATTTCTTGGATTGATTTGGTTGATTGTGTGCTTGTGTTGCTTAGGAAAGTCTCGCCGTCTTTGACGTCGCTTGTCTCGCTTACGCTCGCCTCATCGGTTGACTTCTTTGTAAAAGAAACGGGCGCTTACGCTACTAGCCTTACGGCTTTCTTTTAATTCTATTATTTATGTCAAGGATAATTTTGGCAAAAGCAAGAATAAATCGTAAGAAATCCATTGAGCACCTATAGAAATCCATTGAAATCCATTGAAGTCGAAAAAAGTCGAAAGAGGACGGAGGGAAAACTGAACTAAAAGACATTGACAATATGCAAAGAAAATATTGAGCTTTGAGGAATGAAAAAGAAAGTCGAAGCAACAAAGAGCAAGTACGCAGGAATGCGTGGAGGCTACAAAGGCGGAGGAAGAAAAAAGATAGAGCCTAGAGAACTGCGAAAAATTCACAATGTCGGATTGAACGCAAATGAATACAACATAATAAAAACGGCGGCGGGTCTTGTTGGAAATATGCCTTTTCAAGCTTTTGTTAGAGATTCAGCTTTAGAAAAAGCCAGGAAAATCATTGTGAGTGACGAGGATTAAAATTTAATAAATTTGATAGATTTTATTTTTTTAGGAGTGTGAATTTAAGACACTCTTTTTTTGTGCCTAAATCGCGTTGAAATATCTTTTTTACAAATTTTTGTAAAAATATTTTTAGCTTTCTTTATCCGACAAATAAAGAGCTTGAAGCTTTTTTAAAATTTTTTTGTGAAATAGTTTGTAAAAAAGATATTGACAAAACAAACCGAATATGCAACACTACAAACACAATCGGAAAAGGCAACTTAGAAAATTGTAAAAAAAAGACCGCCCAAAGTGCTACAACACTAAGGGCGGCGGAAAGCAAAAAAATTATGATAAAATCACACTTTTTTGTGGACTGAATAAAACATAAAAAAAACTAAAAGGAAAGTATAAAGTTATGAGAAATATAACACACGAAATGCAAGCAGCTTTTTCAGCTGGCAGAAACTTGAGCATATCAAACAGTCGCGTCTATGTATCTGGCGACTTCGTAAATCTAAGCCTACACGGCAATTTAATAGCCCGTAAAAGCTTAATCACTGGCAAGCTAGAGATAACTAATGCGGGCTGGCAAACAAACGTCACTAAAGAGCGTTTGAATGCTCTTCCCAATACCGATATACGCCAAGTCAAAGGCGTATGGTACTTGAACGGTCAAGCTTGGAACGGCGAATGGATAGCAGTAAACTAATTTTAAAATGAAAAGGCAAAAATGAAGACGCTAACAAGAAACCAAATTGCAATGTACAACGCTCGCGCTTATGACGGAGCGAAGAGCGTTGAAACCATTAAGGAGGGGGCATTTACAGTGTTTGCCTTCTCCAAATACGAGACGCTTCTCAAATGTAATATTTTTGAAAAAATACATTTTTCAACGAATAGAAATCACAAAAAAAACACGCTTAAAAATAGTGAGTTTGAAAATATGCAAGGCTTTTGCGTGGGCAAATTTGGACGCGATTTTTTTATCTAAAACAGG
>JGI994J12354_10003064_pt1 | contig 15852 bp, 13 predicted proteins | sample IntmicLarv3ML3BL_FD_12354 | JGI IMG/M metagenome (IMG submission 12354) | reverse complement strand
CGCCTTACGCGAAGGGATTTTCGTCCTTGTAGAGCATGCTCTTGGGCTGGTTGAAGGATACTTCCTCAACGCCCAGTAGCTTCAGGATGGAGAAGAGCGGCTTGCCCACGTGACCAAAGGCCACTGCGCCATGGTGAGGATAGCGACCGGCGATCAGCACGTGGCGGTAGAAGCGGTTCATCTCCGGGATGGCGAAAACGCCGATGCCGCCAAAGGATTTGGGATCAACGGGAAGAACTTCGCCCTGGGCGATGTAGCTGACAAGCTTTCCTTCCGCGTTGCCCTGCAGGCGGTAGAAGGTGATGTCTCCGGCCTTGATCGAGCCTTCCAGGGTTCCACGGGTGATGTCCGGCTCAGAGTTGGGCTCCAAAGAACGCTTCATGATGAGCTGGTACTTCATCTCGCCACAATTCAGGCGGTCGATGGGCGTGTTGCCACAGTGGAAGCCCATGAAAACTTCTTTATCGGTGTAGTCGTGCTTGCCTTGAATATGCGCCTTGTACATATCAGCAGGCACAGTGTTATTGATATCCAGCAGCGTGACGGAGGATTCCGTGACGCAGGCGCCGATGTATTCGGATAGCGCGCCGTAGATGTCCACCTCGCAGGCAACAGGAATGCCACGGGCCGTCAGGCGCGAATTGACATAGCACGGCACGAAGCCGAAGAAGGACTCAAACGCGGGCCAGCACTTATTGGCAAAGATGTAGTACTCTGCCGCTCCCTTGTTCTGTTCAGCCCAGTCTAGCAGGGTAAGCTCATATTGCGCCAGGCGTGGCAGTACGCCGGGCATTTTATTGCCTGCGCCAAGCTCTGCGGCCATTTCCTTGGCAACGGCTTCAATGCGCGGATCATCCTTGTGCTTGAGATACGCATCGTACAGATCCAATTCGGAATTTTCCTGAATGTTAACGCCCAGCTTGAACAGGGGCGCGATGGGCGCGTTGCAGGCAAGGAAATCAAAGGGGCGCGGGCCGAAGGAGAAAATCTTCAGCTTGCGAAGGGCCAGCAGTGCACGGGCGATGGGGATGAACTCCGCGATCATGGCGCTGACCTCTCCGGGCGTACCCACGGGATACTCGGGAATGTATACTTTCAGGCCGCGCAGGCCGATGTTGTAGCTGGCATTGAGCATGCCGCAGTATGCATCGCCACGGTCGCTGCTGAGCACGCCTTCGTCCTCCTCGGCGGCGGCAACGAACATGGTGGGGCCATCAAATTCTTGGGCAAGGAGCGTTTCAGGGCCTTCCGGGCCAAAGTTGCCCAGGAACACCACCAACGCGTTTACGCCGGCCTTGCGGATTTCGCTAAGGGCCTGCATGGAATGGGTTTCGTTTTCGATGGTGGTTTTTGCCTCATAAATGTCTCCGCCCGCATTGGTGAAGGAACGGACGACTTCCGCGCGGCGGCGCTCAGAGAGCGTGATGGGGAAGCAATCGCGGCTCACCGCGACAATACCAAGCTTGACAGATGGGATGTTTTGCATGAAAAAACCCTCCTTGTGCGACTGTGATATGTGCAAATATTGTACCATGTTTTTGCGCAAAAAGAAACACTGGGGACAAAATTTGTACGGACAATAGAGGTGGGCAAAAAGATGACAATATTCGTGTTTTATGTTATACTGGCCCGACAGGTAGGAGGAATAAAATATGCTGGGAAGATTTTTTAATTCGTTTTACTACGGCAAGGCGGGGAAGGGCGATTACACGCCGGAGAACATGCCGACAAACCGCGTGCAGCTTTTTTTTGAAACGCTCCGCGTCAGGTGGAGTGGGCTGGTACGGCTTAACCTGCTATATATCTTGTTTCTGCTTCCGGCGATCATTTGGTCTGTTTGGAACTACATGGCCATGGAAAGCGTGCTGGCCATGGTAGAGAGTGGGGAGCTTCTTTTGGAGGAAGCCAGCGGGCAATTGATGGGCCTTTTGAGCACCTGGCTGTTTATTCTTTTCCCTTGCATCGCCATTACGGGCCCCGCAACTGCGGGTGTGGCGTATGTTACGCGCAACTGGGCCCGGGATCAGCATAGCTTCCTCCTGAGCGATTTTAAAGACGCGTTTAAGAGCAACTGGAAGCAGGGACTGGCAGTTTCCTGCATCACGGGCTTCTTGCCGTATCTGGTATATCTCTGCTATCAGTTTTATGGTGATATGGCGGCGACGAACATGCTGTTCATTGTCCCGCAGATGCTGGTGATTGTGCTGGGTGTGATGTGGCTGATGTCGCAGCAATTGGTTTATACGCTTATGGTCACGTACAAGCTGTCCTTTAAGAACCTTGTGCGCAATTCCTTCATTTTGTCGATTGGCAAATTGCCCATATCCCTGGGCATCCGGCTGATTTCCCTGGTGATCCCAGCGGTTGCCTTGCTGCTTTCGTGGTTCGTTCCAGGGGTTACAGCATATGCGTTGCTGGTGCTCGGAGCGTACTATGTCTTCTTTGGCTTTGCGTTTAACCGGTTTCTCTTTGCCGCGTACGCCAATGCGGTGTGCGAGAAGTACATCAATCCCAACATTGAGGGCGCAGAGGTGAACATGGGCCTCCGGCAGACCACGGAGGACGATTATGAGATCGACCCAACGCTGCCGCAGCCCAAGTTTGACGATGAGGACACGGAACTGAAATGATATACGAGGGCTTTGCCGCCGTCTATGATGCGTTGATGGCGGACGTGGACTACACGCGCTGGGCGGAATACTATCTTCACCTTGCGCAGAAGATGGGGGTTTCGGTGCAGCGTGCGGCGGATTGCGCGTGCGGCACAGGAAGTCTGACGTTGGAAATAGCCGCCAGAGGCGTGCAGGTCACGGGGCTGGACTTGTCCATGGAGATGCTCCGCATCGCGGGAGGGAAAGCCCGGGAGCGGGGGATGCAGATTCCCTTTGTCCGGCAAGATATGCGAAAGCTGCTGCTCCATCGGCCGATGGATGCGGTATTTTGCGCATGCGACGGAGTAAACTATCTTACGCGGCCAGATGATGCCAGAGCGTTTTTTGCCGCTGCCTATACGTCCCTACGGCCCGGTGGCGGGCTGTTTTTTGACGTTTCTTCCGTGTACAAGCTGGGGCATAGTCTAGGGAACAACTGCCTGGGCTGCGATGATGAAAAAATTGCCTACATATGGCAGAACCATTACGAGCCCAAGGCACGCATGCTGCAAATGGATTTGACCTTCTTCACTCGGGAGGCGGATGGCCGGTATGCCCGCTTTGGGGAGACCCATTTCCAGCGGGCCCATGGGATGGAAGAATTGGTTGCGTGGCTGGAGGAGTCGGGGTTTGAGCACGTTACGGTGTGCGGGGATAAAAATTTCTCGCCGCCTATGGAAACCGAGGACCGGCTGCACTTTGCGGCCATCCGTCCGGAATAGAAAGCAAAATCAGGAGGAACCATGGGAGATACAACAGTGGCAATGGGCAGATTGATACGCGGCGTGCTGCACGGCGGACAGGCGCGTGTACTTTTGTGTGATACGACGGCCATGGCGCAGGCGGCGCTGGATACGCATGAGGCAAGCAATGTTTGTGCCGCGGCGCTGGGACGGGGCGTGAGCGCTGCCGCGCTGCTGGTTGCCGCAGCGGAAGAGGAGGCCAACAGCCTCACCATGACATTCAAGGGCGACGGACCGGCAGGTTCCCTGGTGGTGGTTGCCCATGGGCGCAGGATCAAGGCATACATCGACCATCCGCAAACAGAGCTGCCCCTTCGCGCGGACGGCAAGCTGGATGTGGGTGGGGCCATCGGTGCCAATGGCCGCCTTACGGTGGTGCGTGACCTGGGGCTCAAGGAGCCCTATGTGGGACAGACGCCGCTGAAGAGNGGGGAAATCGCCGAGGACGTAACCTATTACTGCATGCTGTCCGAGCAGCAGCCGACCCTTTGCGCATTGGGCGTGCGGGTCAGCGCCGGACAGGTGCTGTCCTCCGCCGGGGTGTTGGTGCAGCCCCTGCCGGGGTGCAGCGAGGAGCTGCTCAGCGCTTTGGAGTTGCGTGCGCCCGTGTACGCGGATGTGAGCGCGCACCTGCTGGAAATGCCGCTGGAGACCCTGTTTGAGCAATTTTTTCGTGGGCTTTCTCCCGAGGTATTGGCTACCGAAGCGCTGGCCTATGCCTGCGATTGCACCCGGGAGCGCATGGAGCGCGTGATACTCTCGCTGGGACGCGAGGAGTTGACTGACATGATTAAAAACCAGCATGGCGCGGAAATTACATGCAACTTTTGCCGTACGGCCCATAAGTTTACAGAGGTGGAATTGCGCGAGTTGCTTGCGCAGGCTTGAATGCAATGTGCTTCTGCGCGATAGACTATAGGAGCCGCTGATTTGTTCCGGGGACGGCTGATCGTGGAAAGGCATCTGCCGGAGGGCGCGTGAATGGATCGGTGGTTCCTATGAGCATTGCCTCAGTAAAAGGAGTTATGGATGGAAGAGAAAGCGATAACGGGTCAGGTGCTTCCCTTCGCTCGGAGTGCGGAGTATTTGCGCCGCCTTGCCGTCAAGCAACGGGAAATGGGAAAGCTGCTGCCGGCATTGGAGCTGCTACGCCTGAGCCTTGCCAAAGCGCCGGAGGATGCGCAAACAGTTATGGAAATTGCTGAGACATATGCGCAGATGCAGTGTCCTACCCTGTCCAACCGTGCGCTATTTTCCTTGCTTGACAATGATGAAATGGCGCCGGAGTGTTTTTATGGCGCAGGCTGCAACTTTTATGCCATACAGATGTTTGACTGCGCAAGGGATTGCCTGGTGCTGTACCTGCAAAAACGGCCGGACGGCGCATTTGCGCCGGAAGCGGTTGACATGATTGAAGCCATTGACACCACGAATCCGGAAACCAGCGCATTGGAAATGCGTATCAACCGGCGCATTGAGCGCGTGCTGGATTCAATGGATGCGGATAAGCCGTATTTGGCTGTGCGGCAGATTCGCCGCGCGCTGGCGTTGGAGCAGCGCAACGGCGGCACACACGCGCTGTTATCCTTCGCGCTCTTGGCGGCAGGGGATGAAAAGGGCGCCTTGGAGGCTGCGCGGTATGCTATGCGCCTTACCCACGATGACATTCGCGCAGTGTGTGCCATGGCGGCGGCGCTGATGGCCAACCTTTCGGGCGATGCGGCGCGGATCTTTCTGGAACGCGCGGTAAAGCGGGCGGAAAACGACGATGATTTGCAGCTTGTCTGCCAAACGGCATGTGAGATGGGCCAGCATGCCACCGTGTATAAGGTGCTTGCGCGTATGGAGGCGGAAGCGCCCCTGTCCGATGAACTGCTGCATCTGCTGGCGTCCGCCAGCATTAATGTGGGCGAGAAGGACAATGCCCTGCGCTGCTGGCGGCTGCTCCGGCGCATTGCCCCCATGGATTCGGTGGCGGAATACCGCCTGAAGCTGGCGGAGGAAGGGAAGCTGGCCACGCCGGTTTCTTACAATCGCCAGGTGCCCTTGGAGGAAACGCTCAACCGCCTCAGCCGCCTTCGGGCATGGGTGCAGGAGGGGGCGCCTGGGCTGGGCGAGCGCTGGGCGGAGGATGACGAGCTGGAAAAGCTGCTGCGCTGGGGCGGATCCTGTACCGAGGCGGGTGTGCCTCAGGCCATGATTGGTGTACTGACCACCATGGAGGATGCCCGCGGGCGAGCCGTGCTTAAGGATATGCTTTGCGACGTGTTTACTCCGGATACCCTCAAGCACAGCGCCCTTGCGGCCCTGTGTGTGATGGGCATGAAAGGGCCCTATTATGCCCTGGTTCGCGGGCGGCTGACACTGGTGCACGTTTCCAAGGTGAACCCAAAGGAGACGGACGTACACCTAAAGGCATTGATGGCGACGGTAAAGAGGCGTCTGGGGCCGATTACGCAGGAGGAAGAAACGTGTGTGGGTCTGTTGTGCGGACTGAGCGTATCCCATGCCGTGGCAAACGCGGCGGTACGCGCACGGGTGGTGGAGCTGGCTTTCCGCCGGATGCGCGGGGAGTCGGTAAGCTTTGAGGAGAGGCCTGGGAAACGGCGCAAGATGGAGCGGTATGCCCGCAGGCTCATGAAGGAGGCGCAGAATGGAATGCATTAATTTTGACGCGCGGTTTGAAGCGTTTGCTGGGGAGTGGATGCATCAAAATGCCGATAGATATCGTAATAACCTTGACCGCATGGAAGCAAAGATGCCCGAGGTGTATGAGCAGTGGCTTCATACGCCCATGGATTGGCTGGAGGGAAAAGCCCCGGGAACGTACTTTGCGGCATATACGGACGCGGACAGGTTGGTTTGCTGGATGCTTTCGTATTTTGTAGAAAAGGTTCCTGTGCCGGATCAGTTGCTGGAGAGGATTACGGAGCTGGGCGCAGAAGCGGAGCAGGCATTGCTTGCGCTGCTTTGTGATGAGGCGAAGCTGGAGGAAGCGCGGCTGACGGCCATTTCCATGCTAACAGAAATGGAAAGCCAGGCGCCGCTTTCTCATTACGTGGCGTGGATTGCAGAGCGGGAGGCGAGGGATGAGCGGGCGGAAATGGCCGCGGAAGCGCTCGTTGCCATGGGGCGCGTTGTAGTTGCGCCAGTGTTGGATGCCCTGGAGGGCGCAACGGAGCCGGGTCGGGAAACCTTCTTGGATGTTCTGTGCAACTTCCCGGGGGATCCGGTTATCTATACGTTGGCGGTGGACATGTTCCATGGCCATCCGGAACGCCGTGCCCTGTTTGCGTCGCTGCTGGGCAAACTGGGGGATGACCGCGCCATTCCGGAATTGCTTGGGGCGATAGAGGATCCTTCCCTGTCCTATCTGGACTATATTGAGCTGCGCAACGCTATAGAAGCGCTGGGCGGCGATATGCCTGTGGAGCGTGAATTTGCGGGCGATGCCTATTATGAGTCACTACGCAGGATGGAATAGCCGTAAAAACCCGTTTACTATTACAGAAGATACTGCGTGGGAGGGACATGCTTGACCTGCAGAAGCTGTGGCACAGCCATTGATGACAATTTGACTATTTGCCCAGAGTGTGGCGCGGAGTTATTTCTTCGGCGCAGGCGGCTGCGTGCCGCTGAAAATGAGGCGGCGCAGCGCTACCATGAGAGCATGAAAGCGGAAGCGGGGGGAAGGGTGAAGCGCGCCCCTAGCGACGGTCCGGCAAGGCCGTCACGGCAGCGGCCCGGCAGAAACGCTTCCGAACGTCCCGCTGCTTCCCGGCCCCAGGCGGAGTCTCAGACCACTCGCCGGGCGGGCTCCATGCCCAATTCAGAAGGAAAGCAGGAAAAGAAGCCGGAAAATATGCCGCCCACACGCATGGTGCGGCAGCATCAATATAAGGCCATCGTACCCCAGGGCAACGATAGCTTTAACTGGATGCGGTTGCTAGCCATCGCGGGGGTCTGCGTACTCCTGCTGACGGTTACTGCGTACTTCTTCCTGGTCAATACCAGTCCGGGCCAGATGCTGCTGGCATCCTTTGGACGCGAAGCTAGCATGGAAGCATACCATGCCATGGGCCGCCGGTATATGCAAAACGGCTCCATTTCCCGGGCTGTCCGGACGCTGGAAATTGCCCAGTCAAAGGATCCGGACAATCTCGAGGTGCTCATTGACCTGGGCAAGGCATATACAGGTTCAAACCAGGAGGAAAAGGCAGTGCTGGCGTATACCCGCGCGATACAGACATACCCTGCGTATCCCGAGTCCTACCAGATGCTGATTGATATTTTCCTGGAGCAGGAGAGAAACTTTGAGGCCATTCAGCTTGTGGAGATTGCCCTGGAGAGGACGGAGGATCAGCGGTTTGAGACCATGCTCTCGCGGCTACTGCCTGAACCGCCTACGGTGGATAAGAGAGGGCAGCGGTACAATACGGAAATTGACCTGGTGCTGATGTGCGTGGATGAGGGGGCGACCATCTACTATACGCTGGTGGATGAGGACCCCATCGAATACGGTATCAAATACGAAGAACCTATCCATTTGACGGAAAAAAGCGTCTGGCGCTTGCGTGCCGTAACAGAAAAGGATGGCATGTACAGCAAGGAAACCGTGCAGAGCTATTCCATCATCAAGGATCAGCCGGACATGCCCAAGACAAACCTTTCCCGGGGCTCCTACAAGGCAGGCACAACGGTTCGGCTTCGCGCGGGGGACGATGTGGAGGCCATGTATTACACTGTAGACGGCACGCGGGCAACGGTGGAATCCAAGAAATACGATGATGAGAACCCCATCGTGCTTGCCATTGGCAATACCACGATTCGGGCAATCGCCGTTAATTTTGAGGGCAAGATATCCAATGAGCTGAATATCGCCTACGAGGGTACGGGCAATCCCAAATCTTCCATGAGCGAAAAGGACACGGTGGATGGCCTAACGCTATACAAAACGACCATGCCGGATTTTATTGCCAAATATGGGCAGCCCCAGCAAGAAGTGCCGGCGGGTACGGACAAGGTCGGTACATATACAAAGCTGACGTATTCCTTTGGATATGCCATTTTTCTCGCAAGAACCCCGGAAAGCGTGCCAATACTCCAGGAATTGTATACGCGCAGCTCATCCTTCCAGGGCCCTCGTGGCATGACGGTTGGCTCCCGCATGGATGATGTGATTGGCGTGTTCCGTGACCATTTGGGAGAGGCGGATATTGATGGCAACCGTGTGCTGTACACCCGGACAACCGGACAATCCGGCTTTTTGACCAACCTGGGCGAGAATAAGTATAAAATTAGCTATTATCATAAGCTTGAAAACAAACAGCACATTGAGCTGACCTATTACGTAGAAAATGGGTTGGTGGAACACATAGAGTGGTTGCAGTACTAACAGGAGCCTCCTCTGCCGTAAGGCACAAAAGGGTGAAGGCTTCAGGGGCGGCGTTCCCCGAATGTTTCAATTATATTTACATTATCACCATGTATGGTATATAATGAAAAATGGTCAACAAATGCTGAAAGGGTGAGAAGAGATGCGCAGACGGGCAAGTATCGCGTTTTTGGCATTGCTGATCTTCTTCTTTTCTCCCAGCCAGGGCATTTGTATGGAGCCAACCCTTCCGCTTTCTCCGGCGTTACGGGCGGTTGCAGGACAGTATGACCTCTATAGCGGCGAACTGACGCTGGATCAGATTGATTTCAAGAAGCTGGAACGCATCTCCACGGAGGAAGCGCTGTGTGAATACCTGTTGGATTGCCAGGCGGCGTTGATACGCCAGGTTCCTGTGCGCGTAGCGCCGGCATTGAATATTCAGCAGGTGACCGATTCCATGCAGTTTTATGAGTGGACATTTTTAACCTGTGAATACTACGCGGATACGGGGTATTATCTCCTTACCTTTGAGTTGGCGCCTGGCGCGAAGATTGCCCAGGCATTTTTGCGGCGGGATGTTTCGCGTCTGAATAGAAAGGAACTTCAGGTATATCTTCAACTGGAGATTTTCTTTCAGATGCACTATCCATGGCGCGCGAGTGTGATCGAGCGCGAACGCAGCATCCATGATTACATCAGCGCATCCTGCAAATACTGGACGAATAACGGTTCCTATTCCGGAAATTATACGGATTTTCGATCCATCATCGGCGTGTTTGTGGATGGGCGAGCCAATTGTAGTGGCGTAACGGATGCTTTCCATGTGATGTGTACGATCGCGGGCATACCGTCACAGAAGGTAACCGGAGAAATGAACGGAATCCCCCACATCTGGAATACCGTGCAGATCGATGGGAAATGGTATATGGTGGATGTGACGAACAACGGTCTGCTGACGGAGACGATACCGTATCAGTATTTTAATGCTGGACTGGATTTGATGCGTAAAGCGCATACGTGGAAGGACAGCGTTCTGCACGTGCCGGTGGTGGAGGAAACGGATGGAAAGTACGCTTATGGGAATGTGGCCTTTGCGGATCTTATGCGCGTACCGGATATGAAAACGATGCAGAACAGCATCATTGCCCGGGCGTTGGCAGAGGGGTCGGGCGTGAAGCAGTCCTATTATTGCGAACTGTTTATTGGAGAGATAAAACCCTTTGTGGATAGCGTGCTGGCTGGCTGCCGTGCAGAAAACAATGGCATACAGCAGATGAGCGTATCATACCAATATGAAACGCTGGGGAAAAGGCTGTATCTGACCCTGTCCATAACGTATGAATAGACGGCTGGCAGAGGGTGGCGGTAAAAAGTGATTGCTATGCCAGCCGGGTTCATGTATAATAATCTAGTACATTTTTACACGGAGGCTTTGATTATATGAAACATATTAAGACGATCCAGAAATCCTGCCTGCGCGAAAGCCTGAACCATGGTGGTTGTGGCGAGTGTCAGGCTAGCTGCCAGTCTGCCTGCAAGACCTCGTGCACGGTAGCCAATCAGGCGTGCGCCCAGAAAACCGAAACGAAATGATTCATGCGTTTACCGCGGTAGGCAAACGAATGGTGCTGGATGTCGGCAGCGGTGCGGTTCATGCGCTGGACGATCTGGCATATGAGGCGGTCAAACAATGGGAAACGCTCCCGCGCGAGGCGTTGGGAGCGCTTCTTTGCGCTTCTTTCCCGTCTGAAGAGGTAGCGGAGGTGCTTGCGGAGCTTACGGAGCTGGCTGCGGCGGGGCAGTTGGGCGCGGATGATGTGTATGACATTGAGCCTTCCGAGCCGGGTGTTGTCAAGGCGATGTGTCTTCATGCGGCGCACGATTGCAACCTGCGTTGCCAGTACTGCTTTGCTTCCCAGGGGGATTATCATGACCGGAACCGCAGCCTCATGTCCGCAGAGGTGGGCAAGGCCGCCCTTGATTGGCTTGTGAAAAAGAGTGGGAGCCGTCGGGCGCTTGAGGTGGATTTCTTCGGCGGAGAACCGCTGATGAATTTTCCTGCGGTACTCGAAATTGTGGCCTACGGTCGTGAGCTGGAAAAACAGCATGATAAACAATTTAAGTTCACCCTCACCACAAACGCCCTGGGGCTAAGCGATACGGTCATTGATTTTCTGAACAGGGAAATGGACAATGTGGTTTTGTCCATCGATGGGCGGCGGGAGGTTCATGACCGCATGCGGCCCACGCCGGACGGACGGGGTTCCTTTGATTTGGCGTTGCCCAAAGCGATGAGGCTGGCTGCATCCCGTGGGCAACAGCGCTACTACGTTCGCGGCACGTTTACCCGCCATAACCTTGATTTTGACCAGGACGTGTTGAGCCTGGCGGACCAGGGGTTTGAGCAGATTTCCGTGGAACCGGTTGTGGCGGACGATGCCTGCGATTACGCATTGACAGAGGAAAGCCTGCCGGCCATCCTGACAGCGTATGAACGGCTGGCAGCCGAGTACATCCGCCGCCGCCGTGAGGGGCAGTGGTTTAACTTTTTCCACTTTATGGTGGATCTTTCCCATGGTCCTTGCCTGCGCAAACGGATTACTGGCTGCGGCGCAGGGAATGAATATGTGGCCGTCACGCCCCAGGGCGATCTATATCCTTGCCATCAGTTTGTGGGCCGGGAAGGATTTCGCATGGGAAGCGTGCTGGACGGAAGCTTTGACCAGGCTTTGCAGCGCAGGTTTGCTGCGAACCATGTGCTCTCCAAAGAAGCGTGCGCAAAGTGCTGGGCCAGGTTCTATTGCAGCGGTGGCTGCGCCGCTAACGCCCATGCGAAGCATGGCGATATTGCTAAGCCCTATGCGTTGGAATGTGAGATGGAGCGCAAACGGCTGGAATGCGCTCTGGCAATCGCCGCGGAAGAGATGGAGAACAGGAAACGGTAGGGGAGACGCTGGGAGATGCTGTGCTCCAGACCCCCTGCTTAAGGGTAGTGTTCCTTAAGAATCCCCATTAGGGGGTTCTTTTTTGCTATAAATATAAAAGAATCCCTCCCTGCTGTGAAGCAAGAAGGGATTCTTAAGGGCCAATGGCCCTTAAGCGGGGGTCCAGGGGGCAGCGCCCCTTGGTATCTTCCCCCTTACGCGCGATGTGCTGCGAAGCAATCGCTGCAATAGATGGGGCGGTCGGACTTGGGAATAAAAGGAACGCGCGTGGGCGCGCCGCAAGCTGCGCAAGTGGTTTCAAAGAATTCCCGCTCACCATTGGCCGGCCGAGTCTTGCGCGCATGGCGGCATTCCTTGCAGCGGGTGGGTTCGTTTTGAAACCCCTTCTCCGCATAGAATTCCTGCTCACCAGCGGTAAAGGTGAATTCTGCGCCGCAGTCCCTACAGACCAATGTTTTATCCTCGTACATCGAAAAGATTCCTCCCTCGAATTATTTCATTAGATTCCGGAATATCGCCTGACCTGGTTTTTGCCCCCACACTCGCCACCTGGGGATTTAGCCTGGGGTGTATGCCCCTCACGCCATCCCTCTCGGCATTTGCCGGATGGACTTACCTCTAGACCGCGCCATGCTCACGTCGCTTTTGCGATGCTTACGTGGATCGTTTTGCCCGCGGCTGGCATCGATTTTCAACCACAGACACGATACACCGAAACCTGATTTATTATAATTGCAATAGCAGAAAAATGCAAGAACAAAACAAAAATTCCTTCATAAATTTACAATATAATTCATTATGTGAAGAAATTTTCCCACTGAGAGGCGGGAAGGGAGTCAAATGGGGCTAAGGTTCTTGGGCGGAGGTTCAGGGGGCAGCGCCTCCTGATGACCCTTTGTCTCTCTACGCATCCTCCTGCTCGCTAACCCGCGCTGCGGTGGCCAAGGTGACGGAAACAGCGCCTGCTGCCTTTAGCGTTTCTGCACAGGCCAGAGCCGTTGCACCCGTGGTGAGCACATCATCCACCAGAAGCAGGGAACATCCAGCTACCTCTGCGTTGATAGAGAATGCGCCACGCACGTTTGTAAGCCGCCCTTCCCGGGAGAGCCTAGTCTGGGTTTTCGTAGGTTTGTTTCGGGTGAGCGCATCTAGGACGGGCAAGTTTATGTGTTTGGAGAGAGCCTCGCACAGGGCATAGGCCTGGTTAAAGCCTCTTTGTGTTTTCCTGCGCTTATGCAGTGGAACGGGCACCAGCGCGTCATAGGCATCAGGCGGCAATGCAGCCGCAATGCCGGGGGCGAGCGCTTCCGCAGCACATTCGACGTTGGTGTATTTTAGCGCCCGGATCAGCAGGAAGGCGGTGTCCCTGTAGGCATAGGCGCTGATGCGCTGGTCGAGAGCGTCCTGGGGTCTTGTGGTGCAATCCGGACACTCCATAGCCCAACCAGATGCGCCGCACCGGGGGCAAAATGGCGGTGATAGTGGGATGAGCGCGTCTGCGCATTCACTGCATAGGTGACGAGCGGTATCCTCCACCCGCAGCGCTCCACAGGCGATGCATACCGCATTCTCCGGATAGAGGAGGCGCGCTATTGTGTCACTGAATGTAGCCATTGGCATACCCCCGAATAACGCTGGGCAATGTTTCCGTTCTGTACCATCTGTTGCACGGCGGCGTCCCGCCCGACCAGCACCACCATGCGCCGCGCCCGCGTTACGGCGGTATAGAAGAGGTTGCGGGTGAGCAGCATGGGGGGGCCGCCTACGGTGGGCATGACGACAACGGGAAACTCACTGCCCTGGCTTTTATGTACTGATACGCAATACGCAAGCTCCAAATCCTCCAACTGCGCATCCTCATACGTGGCCTCACGCTCGTCATCAAAGCGCACGGTCAGCGTCCGGTCCTCCTGGTCGATCAACAGCACCTGGCCCATGTCGCCGTTGAATACGCCTTGGCCCTCTTCATCCAGCCCGGCGATAGGCTTGCGCCAGGTCATTTGATAGTCGTTGCGGGTCTGCATGACTTTATCACCCACCCGGAACACTGTATTTCCCCAGGTGCGCTCCGGCATGCCAGGCTTTGGCGGGTTAAACCGCTCCTGTAAAAGCTGGTTTAGGGCCCACACGCCGCAATCCCCTTTTTTGGTGGGGGAGAGTATTTGAATATCCTTCAGCGCATCCACCCCAAGATAAGAAGGCAAGCGAGCAGTGACCAGCTCCGCAATGGCCTTTGCAGCGGCAGTGCCGGTATCGCTTCTTTCCAGAAAGAAATCGCTTCCTTTGCTGTTGAGGAAGGGCATTTCGCCATGGTTGATGCGGTGTGCGTTGACGACGATCATGCTCTGGCTATCCTGCCGGTAAATTTCAGAAAGCCGCACAATGGGCAGCGCATCGCTCTTGAGAATATCGCCCAGCACATTGCCCGCGCCAACGGAAGGAAGCTGATCTGCATCCCCAACCAGGATGAGCTTTGTGCCCGGTAGCAGGGCACGCAGAAAGCTCCGCATGAGAAACAGATCCACCATGGACATTTCGTCCACGATGAGCACGTCCGCCTCGATAGGGTTTTCCGCGTTCTTGGCAAAGGAGCCGTCCTCACCGCCGTACTCGAGCAGACGGTGTAGGGTTTTGGCCTCCCGCTCTGTGGCCTCGGTCATGCGCTTGGCCGCGCGTCCTGTGGGCGCGGCAAGCAGAACATCCGCATCTGCATCTAGCAGCGCCAGGATGCAGCGGATGATCGTGGTTTTGCCTGTGCCGGGGCCGCCGGTGATGACGGTTACGCCCTCGGTTGCAGCCGCCCGCACAGCGCGGATCTGATCATGGTTGAGGGTGATGTCCGTCAGGGCCTGCCATGCTTTGATTTGCTGATCTACCCTGGGATCGGAATGGTAGGGGAGTGCCGCGTGCAATTCCAGCAACCGCCGCGCCATTTCCAGCTCGGCTTTGTACGTGCGCGGTAGGTATATGGCCGTATGTTCCTCCATGTTGCGCGCAATGAGTCCCTGATCGAGCAGCAAGGCTTCCATGGCATGGCGCGCGAGGGATTCATCCACGTCCAGCAGCCTTGCTGTCTGCCAGATGAGGGTATCCTGGGGAAGATAGGTATGCCCGCTTGTGGCAGAGGCTTCTGTAAGGCAATAGCAAACGCCAGCCCTGAGCCGGCCAGGCGCGTCTGGGGCAATGCCAAGGGACGCGGCGATTCTATCGGCGGTCTTGAATCCAACGCCTTCAATATCCTCTACCAGGCGGTATGGATTTTCCCGCACAACCGCCTGGGCGCGGTCGCCGTACCGTTTGCAGATTTTCATGGATAGGGAGGGTGTGAGACCATAGGCCTGCAAAAACACCATGGCTTCGCGCATTTGCGTTTGTTCCGAGAAGGATTCCGCGATCATCTGCGCTTTTTTCGGGCCAATGCCGACGATTTCTATCAGACGCTCAGGTGCGTACTGCATGATGTCCAGGGCGTCTGTGCCGAACTGTTGAATGATGAGCTTGGCCGTAGCGGGCCCTATGCCCTTGATCAGGCCGGAGCCCAGATAGCGCTCCATGCCCAGTTCCGTGGTGGGCTTGACAATTTCGCAAAGGGAAACCTTGATCTGCTTGCCATACTGCGCATGCTCGATCCAGTCTCCGGTGAAGCAAACGCGCTCTCCACTGGCAAGTTCCGGCATTACGCCAACGGCAGAAGTGCGCCTGCCATCGTCCAGGCGCACTTGCAAGACCGTAAATCCATTTTCATCGTTGCGGAACGAAATGTCCGTAACCAATGCATCAATTTTTTCCATGGAGACAGTATACTACATACCGGCCAACGTCCGCAATTCCTGCACGCGGTCAGTTTTCTCCCAGGGCAGATCCAGATCATCCCGGCCAAAGTGGCCGTAGGTGGCGGTCTGGCGGTAAATGGGGCGCAGGAGGTCAAGCTGCCGGATGATCGCCCGGGGCCGCAGATCAAATGTCTTGCTCACAAAGGCTTCCAATTGATCCTCCGGAATAACGCTGGTGCCAAACGTTTCCACCCGCAGGGAGAGGGGATACGCAACGCCAATGGCGTAGCTGAGCGCCACCTCGCAGCGGGCAGCCAGTCCTGCCGCTACGATGTTCTTTGCCACGTAGCGGGCTGCGTACGC
>JGI994J12354_10003063_pt1 | contig 15853 bp, 9 predicted proteins | sample IntmicLarv3ML3BL_FD_12354 | JGI IMG/M metagenome (IMG submission 12354) | reverse complement strand
CCCCCGTCAATTTACAATTCCTTGACTAATCACTATCAAAGAAGTTACAATATTGTTAATTACTTGGAGGTGTTTTGTTTTGAATGTTGTTGGTATTATTACAGAGTATAATCCTTTTCATAATGGGCATTTACATCATATAAATGAATGTAGAAGATTATATCCAGATTCAATACTTGTACTTGTAGTTAATGGTTATTTCTTAGAGCGCGGTGAAGTTTCTATTTTAAGTAAGGAAGCAAAAACAAAAATTGCACTAGAAAATGCTGTTGATATAGTATTAGAATTACCATTTATTTATGGTAGTCAATCTGCTGATATATTTGCTAGTGCAAGTGTTAAAATTTTAAATAATTTTTTTGTTGATAGTATTGTTTTTGGTAGTGAATCTAATGATATTAAGCTGTTAGATAAAGTCGCTGAAATTCAGTTAAATGATAATAATTATGATTTAAGAGTTAGAGAATATTTAAATCAAGGCATTAATTATCCTACTGCAATGGCTAAAGCATTGGATATGAAATGTGATTTTAATAATCCGAATGATTTGCTTGGTATTTCATATATCAAGGCGATTAAAAGTATTAATCCAAAGATTAATGCTGTTAGTATAAGAAGAACTAATAGTTATCATGATATATTGGGTGTTGATTCTATAGTTAGTGCTAGTAATATTAGAGAAAAACTGAAAAATAATGAGTGTATTGAGAAGTTTGTTCCCAATACTGTAAGTAGTTATATTAATGATGTTGATTTTGATAAGTTATTTATGTTATTGAAATATAAAATTATTACGGATAGTGATTTGAGCTCATATTTAACAGTAGATGAGGGTATTGAGTATAGATTGCTTAAATATATTAGTGAAGTATCTTCTATTGATGAATTAATAACTAGTGTTAAAACAAAAAGATATACTTATAATAAAATTAATCGAATGTTAATTCATGTATTGGTGGGTTTAGTTAAAACCGATCATGCAAAACTGGAATTATCATACATAAGAATTCTTGGTTTTAATGCTTTTGGTAAGGAATATTTAAATAGTATCAAAAAGAAATTAGTTATTCCAAGTGTGGTTGATATCAGTAGTTTGCAATATTCTTATGAATTAAAAGCAGCTCTTCTTTATGGCATGTTAACAGAGCTTGATGTAGTTAAGTTTGAAAATTCAAAAAAACCAATTCAAAAGTAAAAAAGAATCTTGTTTTTTATAACTGGATTCTTTTTGTATTTTCTATGTCTATATCAAATTTGGTAGCATTTATACCAAAAACCATGTTAGGAGTTTTTCCAAATAGAAAGCTCCCAGTTTCTTTTTCTATGTCTAATATGCCTTTTATAAGTAAAGGTTCAATCATTGTTTTATATACAGCTTCTACTGAAATTTTATTATTTAATCTTCTATAAAATGCAACAAAGTCTTTAACTGTTTTAAGACCTTTCATTGTTAAGATGTATAATAGGGTTTGATATTCTAAATCAGTTAATTTTTCTTCAATACTACTGTTAATTGTGTGAATTATTTTTTCTTTTTCTAGCTCTTTCATTACATTTTCCATCATGTAATTTACAAAATAGCTTATTGCAGCATACTCATTTACATCCCTTATTACACAATCGTAATTGCTTTTTTCAAAAGCAATTGCACGATTAAATATAATAAATGGATATGCTTTTTTCTTTAGCAGATACCACATTGCCATTGTTGGCTTTTAATTCATGAGAAAACATTACTTTTTTAGAAAATGCTAATGTATTCATATGTTTTTGGGATACTAAAAAAGATTCTAGTTCTTCTCTTAAACTTTCAAATCTTTTTGTTTTTATAAATAGTCTTCTTCCATCTTTTAACTGGAGATCTAACCTTAATTTTTGAGCATTTTCCATACTATTTCACCGTTTTTTCAAGTCGGTATATATATTAACACATTTTTTTGCTTTGGTCACTGTTTTATTTTTGGCAAGTCTCACAGTAGTAAGTACTTCTTCCACCTATTTTAATTCTTTTAATTATTGATGAACATATTTCACAACGTTCTCCCTCTTTTTTGTGAACCATCAACTGTTTTTGAAATAACCCAGTTACTCCAAGACTTGAGGTATAACTTTTTATTGTTGTTCCACCCATTTTTATAGCTTCTTTAATAATGCTGTTGGTTGCGTCGACTATTCTTTGACATTCTTCTAAACTAAGCTCATTTCCTTTTTTTAACGGATTTATTTTGGCATTGAACACAACTTCATCAGCATATATATTTCCTAATCCACTAATAATTGTTTGATCTAAAAGTAATGATTTTACTGGCATTTTTTTATTTTTAAATTTTTCTAATAAATATTCTTTAGTTAATTTTTCATCAAATGGTTCATAACCTTGTTTTCTAATGCCCTCATATTCATAGAGTTTATCTTTTTCAACTAAACACATTTTTCCAAATCGTCTAGTATCATGGTACCTCAATTCAGTATTATCAACAAACTTTATAATAATATGTTCATGTTTCTCTATTGGTTCTCCATCGTTTTTTAAAAAGAATTTTCCCTCCATACGAAGATGGCTTAAAAGATAATAATTATCTAGTTCAAATAATAACCATTTACCAATACGTTTTATGTCTATTATTTCTTTATTAATCAATGTGTTTTTTAAAAAATCTGGGTTTGTTTCTAACATTTTTGAATAAATAATATTAACATCCTTTATTTTTTTATTTATGATTTTTTTGTTTAGAGTTCTTCTAACTGTCTCTACTTCAGCTATTTCTGGCATTTTTTATACTTCCTCTCGTCTTTTTTAATTAATCTGGAAAACTACTTTCTAATAAAATAATATCACCTGGTTTGGATATTTGTTTTAATTTTCTCATAGCATCTTTTATGTTACTTGCAATATATATTTTCTCTTTTGGAAATTTTGCTTCACAAAGTCCATCAAATATAGCACTGGTTCTTTTTCTATCAATTAAAATTACCATATCAAGTGATTTAGCAATCTCATAACTTAACTCTTTGTTCATTTCATAATCTTTATCATCAACTTCCATGATTCCCGCAGTCATAATTATTTTTTTACTATTGAAATGAGTTAAAACTTCTAAGGCAACTTTTGTACAACTTGGATTATTATTAAGTGTGTTATCTAAAGTAATTGTTCCATTGAGGTTGGAGATTAGTTGTAGATGGTGTTTAGTAGTTTTCAACTTAGCAATTCCACTTTTAATCTCTTCTAAGCTAAGTTTCAATTCTAAGGCGATTGCTACACTAGCCAAAATATTTTGAAGATTATACTCACCTAATAACTCAGTGCTACATTCAATACTTTTTTCTCGATAGCAGAGTTGGAACTTCGTTCCATATCTATTTACTTTAATCTTTGAGATAAATACATCTAATTGTTTATTTTGGGAGTTAATTCCATAAATGTATTTTTTAATAGAAGTTTTTTCATATAATGACAAAGCAGCTTTACTATTTGATGGAAAAAACGCTGCACCATCATTTGATATTGATTTAATTAGTTCATATTTGTTATTAATGATGCTAGCTGGTTTCTTTATCTTTTTTAGTTGATTTTCATCAATTGAAGTGATGAGTCCATATTTTGGCTTAAATATACTGCACATTTTTTTGATTTCTCTATTTTTTTGCGCACTCATTTCAGCTATATAAACATCATGATTTCTTCTTAAATTTTCCCTAATAGCAGCAACATTTCCAAGAAGTGTATTGCAACTGTTGGGAGCAATCATAATATTGTATTTTTCTTTAAGAATTGTTTCTAAAATAAATTTCGTATTCGTTTTACCATAGCTACCAGTTATGCCGATTGTAATTAAATCTTTTCTTATTTCAAGTATTTTTTTGGCTTCTCTAATGTAAATATAATTAATAAATTTTTGAATTGGAATTAAAGCTATATTTGCTAGCATAATATTTATTTGAGTTATTATATTTGTTAAAGATAATAACATAAGAAAATAAAAAATGTTGTTGATTAAATATAATCCATATATTTCGACTAATAATAGCAAACTCGCAAACATTACAATTATCATACTTCTACTTGTTTTAATGACTTTTTTCATCTCTAATTCTTTTTTATTAAAAACTATGAATCCAATTTGAATTAGAATGGTTATTATCATTATTATATTTACAAAATAAAAATTATTTTTTGTTAATTCATTAAATAGTAATGTTAAAACGATTATTATACTAAAGATTATGTATTTAAGATGATAATTTTTGTTTTTAATTATCCATTCAAAGTAGTTGGAACATTTATAGTATTCTTGTTGAAATGCTTGAATATTTTGAGAAATAAATATGAAATTGAATAATACTATTAACAAAATTATTATTTTAGTCATTTACTACCTCCAAAATATATTGTTATTTTGCTTCATACCAGTTAATACCAGTATCAACTTCAACCTTTATTGGTACATCAAATCTAATAACATTTTCCATTTTATCAACTACAATGCTTCTAACTATTGCTTCTTCATCTAAGGCACAATCTATTACAAGTTCATCATGTACTTGAATCAATACTTTACTTTTTAAATTTTGTTTTTTAAATTCTAAATAAACGTTAACCATAGCTTTTTTCATAATATCAGCACCAGTTCCTTGAATTGGTGTATTGAGCGCTATTCTCTCCCCACTTTGTTGGATGATTTTGTTTTTGTTAAATAACTCTTCTATGTATCTCTTACGGTTAAAGAGTGTTCTAACAGATCCCTCATTATAAGCTTCACTAACTATTTCATCCATATATTTTTTTACACCTGGATATAGTTCATAGTATTTGGCAATGAATTTTTTTGCTTCCATGAAATCAATTTCTAAATTTTCACCTAATCCAAATCCACTTATTCCATATACTATGCCAAATATTACTGCTTTGGCGGTTCTTCTCATATCTTTTGTAACACCAGCAAGCGGAACTGCAAATATGTCACTTGCTACCTTACTATGAATATCTTGCCCATCAACAAAAGCTTGGATTAAATCCTCTGATTTGGAAATATGCGCAAGAATTCTAAGTTCTATTTGAGAGTAATCTGCACATAGGAACACAGAATTTTCACTAGGAATAAAAGATTTTCTTATTTTTCTTCCCTCTTCAGTTCTAATAGGAATGTTTTGAAGATTGGGTTCAACTGATGATAAGCGACCAGTTCTAGTTAAGTTTTGTTTGAATATTGTATGGATCTTCCCATCTTCTCTTATATAGTTTGCTAATCCCTCGAGATATGTTGTATATAATTTATGGAGGTTTCTGTATTCTAATACTTTTTCAACAATTGGATGTAGACCGATTAATTTGTGAAGTACTTTCGCATCAGTCTTATATCCTGTAGCATTTTTCTTTCCATGAGGAAGTAGTAGCTTTTCAAATAAAATGTCTCCTAGTTGACGAGGAGATGCTACATTAAATTCTACTCCTGCTAAATTATGGATTTCCTTGACTAATATATCTAGTTTAATTCCAACCTCTTCTTTTTGTTTATTTAAAATATCTATATCTATGTTTACACCACTTGATTCCATATCTGCTAACACATCAATTAGGGGATGTTCTACATTTTTATATAATTCATACATATTTTCGGTCTTCAAGCTTTTAACATAGTCATCTCTAATATCGAATATATATCTTGATTTCAAAATAATTTCTTTTTTCAAAGATTCACTATCTTCAAATTCATGTTTACTTAAAATAAAGTAAAATGTTACTTCTATTCCATCTTCAATCATTAAATAAGCAATATCATCTTTAACGCTTTTATTAAGTAGATAAGCTCCAATCATAATATCAAAATTAACTTCATCTAACTCATAGCCAATTTTATTCATTAGAATGATATTTTTCTTTTGATCATAGGTATATTTTACTTTACCTTTGATTTTATCAAAAACTTCAGTTATTAAATTTTTTGGAATATAGTAATTTTTGTTTTTGGTAGATAGCGCCATTCCTAAAATATTAGCTAAATGATAATTGTTATTATCACATTCAATAAAGAAAGCATACTCATCTGCTTCTTCGATTTCATCAACATTAGTTATTTCTTTTGTTTCAATCTCTTTGATTTGAGTTTTTTTTCGTTCAAATGCCCTCATCAAGGAATAAAATTCTAAATCTTCATATATTTCCATTAACTCATCAGTATTTTCACCCTCATATTTTAGTTCACTAAATTCCATATCAAGTGGAACATCTCGATATATTGTTGCAATTTCTTTGGATATAAAAGCATTTTTTTGATCTAATTTTAACTTTTCTTGAACTTTTCCGCTGATAATATCAATATTTTCATATATTCCCTCTAGGGACTCATATTTTTGAAGTAATGTTAAGGCAGTTTTTTCTCCTATTCCTTTAACACCAGGAATATTATCAGAAGCGTCTCCTGCCAAAGCTTTCATATCAACAATTCTGATTGGCTCAATATCATAATCTTTTTTAAATGTTTCATAATCATATCTGATATAGTCTTTTTGTTTCAGTAATTTCACTTCTGTTTCATAACTAATTAGTTGAAGCAAATCTTTATCAGAAGAGATAATAGTTGCTGCATAGCATTCATCATTTTCAGCCATTTTGACAAATGTACCAATAATATCATCTGCCTCATACGGCTCTAACTCAAAATGCTTTATTCCCATTGCACTTAATATTTTTTTTACAACTGGAAATTGTATTTTCAACTCCTCTGGAGTTTCACTTCTTCCCTCTTTGTAAAAATCATATTTTTCTTTACGAAAATTTTTACCAACATCAAAAGCTACTGCTATATATGTTGGTTTTTCTTCGTTTATTATTTTGTTAATCATTGAAACAAAACCATATACAGCATTGGTTGGAAAACCTTTTGAATTTTTCATTATATTTCCACTATATGCTGTTGCATAATAACTTCTAAATACTAAATTATTACCATCTATTAATATTACTTTTTCCATAATTACCACCTTGTTTTTATTATATCACAGGAATAATAAGGATAATTGAAAAAACAAGCTTTTTTTCATATATACTTGTTTTATTAATCCCAGGTTATATTAACCCGATATCTTTGATATAGTTTGTTCTTTGTGTTCCGTATTTGGATTTACTGATATTATTTCTTCAATGTTAACCTCTATTTCTATATTCGCATTTTTGGCATAGTTTCTCAACTAATTTATTACAATTGAATCCTTGTAGCATGTTAGTTACACGTTTTGAATTGATTATGTCTTCTAAATTTTTTTCAAATATGTTACCTAGAATAATATCTCCATCATTATCTAGACAACAAGGAACTACTGATCCATCAACTAGTATTCCTAATTGAGTTTTTAGTCCCTCACAATTGCCAAACTTAGATTCAGTTTTGTTATCTAAATTTGGCCATTTAAATTGGTAGTCGAAATTTAAATAAGTTTTTTCATCAAGTTGATAGCTATTTTTTTCTTTTTCATTTGTTATATCAATGTTATATATTGTTTCTAAATCATGGATAATTTTAGAGTTATTACTTGTACTTTTCAAATTCCATAAGCGATATTGAATGATTGTTTCACTATTTTCAGATATTGTTTTTGCAGAATTAATGGTTGATTCAATAGAATCATGATGATTATGTAGGGATATGTTTAATTGACGAACTTTATTAGCTATAAGCAAATGTTTATTTTTTTCAACTAATGTTCCATTAGTTGTTATATTTACCATTATTTCATATTTATTACACATACTAAGTATTTCTGATAACTTTGGGTGTATTAATGGTTCACCTTTAATATGAAGATAAATGTAATCTGTATAGTCTTTTATTTTTGTTAATATAGTTTCAAAGTTATCTAGACTCATATACTCTTTTGTTCTTTTGGTTGGAGGACAAAAATGGCAGCTCATATTGCAGATGTTAGTTATTTCAACATATATTCTTTTAAATCTTTTTTTCATAATACTTAATCTTTCCTTTTTCTTACTTAATATAATAGCATATTTAGTTAAAAGAAAAAGAACTTTAATTGTTCTTCATGAGACATTTTAATTATTTTTCTATGTCACTTTGAGTTAGAAATGATTATTATAGAATCACTAAAATAAACTCAATTGACTAGTTTCAGGCAGCCCCTCAAATATACCCATAGCTCGCATTCTTTCGATTAAAGTAATACTTACCTTACCTCTTTGTTGAAAATCTTCAATACTGATGAATGGTCGAAGTTCTCTTTCTTCTTGAATTTTAGCAGCAACTGTTTCTCCTAAACTTTCTAGAGCAATAAATGGAATTAGTAAGGTTTTATTTTCTTCATCAATAATAAATTTTTTAGCATCACTTTCAATAACATCGATTGTTTTGAATGTAAAACCACGTGCTGACATTTCTAGACAAACATGTAAGACGTCTAATGTATCTTTTTCTTTTTTGCTTATATCATATCCTTTTTGTTGTAATTCAATTATTTTAGCTTTTAGTGCATCATATCCCCTAACCATTGAATCAACATCAAAGTCTTTGCAACGAACTGATAAAAATGCACTATAGTAATGAAGTGGATAGTAAACTTTATACCATGCTACACGAAAGCCCATCATAACATAGGCAGTTGCATGTGCTTTTGGAAACATGTACTTTATTTTTCCACATGACCAGATGAACCAATCTGGAACATTTGTCTCTTCCATGGCTTTAGCAAATTCTGCCCAAACATCTGGTTCCCATTGAGCTTTTCCTTTACGAACAAATTCAGATATTTTGAATGCTTTTCCAGGTTCCATGCCATAGTTTATTAAACTAACCATAATATCATCACGACAGCCTATAATATCTTTGAACTCAACTGTTTTATTTTTGACAAGTTCACTTGCATTTCCTTGCCATACATCAGTTCCATGTGATAATCCTGATATTTTGACAAGTTCAGCAAAACTTTTTGGTTTTGTATCTTCTAACATTTTGATAACAAAGTTTGTACCAAATTCTGGAACACCTAGTGTTCCTGTTGGACACATCAATTGTTCTTTAGTAATACCTAATGGTTTAGGAGACTGAAATAGTCCTAAAACATTTTTATCATCAAATTTTATATCAAACATACTCGTTTTTGTAGAATCTTCTAAATGCCTAAGTACTGTTGGATCATCGTGTCCAAGTATATCTAGTTTTAAGACATTATCATGAATTGCGTGGAAGTCAAAGTGTGTTGTATACCAACTTGAATTTGGATCTTCTGCTGGATATTGATATGCTGTAAAATCATAAACATCTAGATAATCTGGAATAACAATAATTCCTCCTGGATGTTGTCCAGTTGTTCTTTTAACACCTGTACATCCTAGTGCTAAGCGTTCAATTTCTGGGTATCTTAATGATACCGCCTTATCTTCACAATAACCTTTAACATATCCAAAAGCTGTTTTTTCAGCTACTGTTCCAATAGTTCCAGCACGATATACTTTATCCTCACCAAATAATACTTTTGTATAATTGTGAGCCTCCGCCTGGTTATCACCTGAAAAATTTAAATCTATATCTGGAACTTTATCAGCATTAAACCCAAGAAAAGTTGCAAATGGCATATCTTGACCCTCTTTTTTTAATTCACAACCACACTCACAAGTCTTATCTGGTAAATCATAACCACTTGCATAGATTTTTCCAAAACTCCCGTTTTCATCTTCCCAAATACTTTTTTTGCATTTTGGACATAGATAATGAGCAGGAAGCCCATTAACTTCAGTAATATCCATCATTGTTGCAACAAATGATGAACCAACTGATCCACGAGAACCAACGATATATCCATCTTCATTACTATGTTTAACTAGCTTTCTAGCAATTAAGTATATTACATCAAATCCTCCGCCAATTATCCCCTGTAGTTCAGCTTCAATTCGTTCTTCAACAATTGATGGAAGTGTTTCTCCATATAATAACCTTGCTTTTTCATATACTATTTTGGTTGTTTCAGTATCTGAATTCTCCATTTTTGGTGTATATAGTTCATTTTTGATTATTTCTAAATGTTCACACATATCAGCTATTTTATTTGGATTGGTAATAACAATTTCTTCTCTTAACTCATCATCTAAAAACGAAAATTCTTCCAACATCTCTTTGGTTGTTAGAAAATGCATATTTGGAACGCTTATTCCTCTTCTATTTAATGGATGAATTTTTCCACTAAATTTTTGATTAACAATTATGTCACGATAAATTTTATCTTCTTTTGTTAAATGATGAGCATCGCTTGTAGCAACAACAATTTTACCAGCATCTTGAGCTAAGCGAATAATTTTTTTAATGTGCTGAGTTAATTCTACTTCACTATTAAATGAACTAGATTCCATTTGTAATAGGTGTAACATTGCTGATACTGGTTGAACTTCAATATAGTCATAAAACTGCATCATATTCGTTATTTCTTCATCATCTTTATTAATTGTTGCTTCAAATATTTCATTATTAATACATGCACTTCCAATTAATAAGCCCTCACGATGATTGATAATTTCTTTTCGAGGTAGTTTTGGTTGATCATTTTTGAATAAATATTTTGTATTGGCTAGAGAAATTATTTTAAATAAATTTTTTAGCCCAATCCGATTTTTAGCAATCATTGTTATATGAAAAGGAAAAGAAAATTTTATTAATTCATCAATATCTATTTCACTAAGTAGATTTGTTGTTGTTTCAATATTTCGATCAGACAATGTTCTTGCCATGTAATAAAATCCTATTGCAGTTGCCTCTGAATCATAGTCTGCTCGGTGGTGGGATGATTCATCCCAAGGCACTTTTAGTCTTCTAACAAGAGTTGATAATTTATGATTGGGCCACTCTGGATATAGCATTCTAGCTAGTGACATGGTATCAATTACTGTATTATCAAAACTTCCTAGTTCATATTTTTTCATTGTTGTATCCATAAATGTAATATCAAATTTAGAGTTATGTGCAACCATTGGTAGATCTCCTACCCACTCTAAGAATCTTTTTACAACATTTATTTCTTCATCTTTATCCTGAAGCATATCATCAGTTATATTAGTAAGCTCAACAATTTTTTGAGGAAGTGGACGATGGGGATTGATTAACTCATCAAAGCGTTCAATTATCTCACCATTTTTTATTTTAACTCCACCTATTTCAATTAATTGGTCTACACCAACATAAAAACCTGTTGTTTCAGTGTCGAATACAACAAATGTATCTTCAAGTAAGTTGTATTCTTTTGGGTTATAAACTAAGTCAACATCATCATTAACGACATTTAATTCTACGCCATATAGGGCTTTGAATTTATCTTCGTCTGCTCTTCCTTTATTAACTTTACTTAAAGTATTAAATATATCAGGATATGCTTGTAAGCAGTTGTGATCTGTAATTGCCACTGCTTTATGGCCAATAGATGAGGCGAATTTAATTAAATCTCCTGCATTTATCACGCCATCCATTGGACTCATCATTGTATGTGTATGTAATTCAACGCGTTTAGTTTCTGCCTCATCTACAACTGATGCATCTTTTGATGCAATACTCTCCATATTTCTTATACTTAAAACAAGTTCTTTAGAAAAATTATCAAATTCAACATTTCCATGTATTCGATACCATTTTCCAGTTGAAATACATTTCATGAGATCTTTAAAATCTTCTTTATCTTTCTTGAAAATTTTTGCTTGAATACTATTTGTTTTATCACTAATTTTTAGTGTTAAAATATTAATTGTTTCTCTTTCTAATGTTGTCATTCCAAAAACATATGCTTCAATAATAACATTTTTTATATCACCTGTTATATTATCAATTAGTGTTAAATCACCCTCAATATGCTTTCCTAAAAATACATTATTCTTAGGTTTTTCAAAATTTAATTCTTGAGTTTTTTCTAGTTTTATTTCTTCTTTAACTAGCTTTTCTTTTTCAAGATTTAAAAATGTAGTAATTTCATAACCAGTAATTCCAATTGCTTCCATTTTTTTTAAGATACTCTTAGATTCTCGTGCTAGTTCTTGAGCTTCAACTTTCGAAGTAACTTCAATAATTATTATTTCACCATCAATTTTTATTTCACTATCCTTAATACCAATTAGTGATGGTCTTTTATTGATTAATGACTCCTTAATCTCTGAAATATATTTAAGTAAATCTTCACCTGTAATTTCATCATAAGTTATTTTTAAAATACATTTTTTCTCACCATTTATACCTTTTTTTGCACATGTTAAAAGTTCTGATAAAGATGTATCACTAATTAATTTTGGTAAATTTAAATGAACTTCAAAAGTTTCTTTTGCTTTTTGCAAAATAACCTTTTTTATTTCTGCTCCATAAAACTCATTTGTTTTTTGAAAGCCAATACTTTCAAAAAATCTTATTAATTGTTCATTCATTAAATGATTGCCCTCCCCCGTTGTTAATTTTGTTATATTTTTACTGAAGTAACTTAATTATATCATTACTCAGGATATTTTGATTAAATTTATTATGTTAATTTTCATTATTTATTTTTTCTATGCGATGGATATTTACTTGATATTTATCAAATCTTTTTGTTACATGACCAATAATATTCACTAAATCTCCTTTGTTAATATTTTCTATTGAACTAAATATATTTGCGAAGACAGTGAAATCAGTAGTTGATGTTTCATCACTACAAGTTAGAAAGGCCATATCTTCATTTTTTTTAGTTTTAATTTTTTTAATGCTTCCTATTAGAACAACAAATTCAACTCTTTTATCAAAATAATTTTTAATATTTTCTATTTTAATAATCTTATCACCATTATATTTACTAGATGGATGATTGGTTACATAAAACCCATAGCTAGCCATTTCTTTTTGCATTAAAATGTAATCATCAAATTCGTTTTCAAAGCTTATTGCTGGTTTTATAATTAATGACAAGTCAAGATCAGCTGCAAGCTCAGCATAATTAATAGCATTGTCTAATGAGGCGTGCATTGTTGCGTGATTTATATCAAAACATCTAAATGCATCTGCATCTATTAGCATTTCAAGTGTTAATCTTGTAATGCTTTTACCATATGTTCTTGCAACAAAGTTGAAGAAATCAATGTATTCACCATTTTTTCTTTCTTCAATTATTGCTAGAGATGCTTGATGGCCAACATTTTTAATTACTGATAATGGAAGTTGCAATGTATCCTCACTAACTTGGTATTTTAGATTGCTAGAATTGATATTTGGTTTAGTGAATTTTATGTTATTCTTCTTAGCTTCATCTAAATATTCTTTAGTTTTAATTACACTATCTAGACTCATATTAAGTAGATTTGCAATAAAGTATGTTGGATAATTTGTTTTTAAATAAGCCATTTGATAACCAATTAAGGCATATGAAACTGAGTGAGCTTTATTAAAACCATAATTAGCAAACTTAAGAATTAAATCATAAATATTTGTTGCAACTTCTTTGGAATAACCCAGATTCATTGACTTTTCAACAAATCTATTTTTTTCTTGTTCCATTACATCAAGCTTTTTCTTACTCATAGCTCGTCTTATATTATCTGCCTCAGCATAAGTGTAACCTGCCATAGTCTTTAGAATTTCCATAATTTGCTCTTGATATACTATAACTCCATATGTATCTTGCAAAATACTTTCCAAAGAATCATCTAGGTAATTAATTTTAATTTTTCCCTCTTTTCTTTGAATAAATAAATCAATGTTTTGCATTGGACCTGGACGAAATAATGCCACAGCTGCAATTAAATCGTTAAAACTATTAGCTTTTAATTTAGATAGAAAGTTTTTCATCCCCGAGCTTTCATATTGGAAAATTCCCACTGTATCTGCTTTTTTAAACAACTCTATAGTTTTAGTATCATCTAAGGGAATGTCATTTAAATTTAAGTCATTATTGGTATTATTTTTAATGAGTTCTAATACATTGGCAATAATAGTTAGGTTTTTAAGTGCTAACAAATCCATTTTTAGAAGACCTAAATCTTCCAAATATTCCATAGTGACTCCAGTTAATATCATTTCATTGTTTTTAACTATTGGAATGATTGAATCAAGTGGTCTAGAGGCAATTACTACTCCAGCTGCATGAGTACTGATATGTCTTTTTAATCCCTCTAATTTTAGAGCTATTTTAAATACTTCTTTTGTTTCAGGATTTTGGGTAACAAATCGTTTTACCGCATTTATTTTCATGTTAGCTTTTAAATCTAGTTTAGAATCAAGTAATTTAGATAAAGCATCTATTGTAGCCGGTTCAATATTTAAAATTTTTCCAACATCACGAATTACTTGTTTGCTAGCTAGTGTCCCAAAAGTCATGATTGGAGAAACCGATTCTTGTCCATATCTTGTCTTTATGTATGAGATTACATCATCTCTTTTAGTATATTCAAAATCAATATCAATATCTGGCATTGAAATACGCTCAGGATTCAAGAAACGTTCAAATAATAAATCATATTTTATTGGATCAATATTAGTTATTCCTAAGGAATAACTAACTAAAGAACCTGCTGCACTTCCTCTACCTGGTCCAACTAAAATATTATTTACTTTAGCGAATTTAACATAATCATAAACAATTAGAAAATAGTCAATATATCCTGTATTGCTAATAACATTTAATTCATATTGTAATCGTTTAGAGTACTCTTCGTTAATTTTGCCATGCAATCTTTTTTCTAAACCTTTTTTTGCTAATGTAACTAAATAAGCATTTGAATCTTTAGTTTTATCAAATATTGGCATGTAAGATTCACCATAAGGAATTTCAAGATTTAACTTATTTGCTATTTTGATTGTTGTAGCAATATCTTCTTCGCTTAAAAGTTCATCAGTAAAATAGTTTTTACTATAATCTCCCTTTTCTAATTCATCTATGGTTATTCCATTTTCGATTAGTAATAGATAATCTAAATATCTACTATCTTCTAAACTAAGAGCTAATATTTTTTTTAAATAAACTAAATTTTTAGTTATAATAAAAGCACTGTTTTTTTCATATTCGTTTGAATACCCGATATAAATTTCCTCAAATATATGAGTAAAATCATCATATATTTCACTATCTACAAATGGAATAATTACTAGAATGTTACTTTTGTATAGCTCTAAATCAGCTAGTGATAAATTTCTTTTTTGAATAATCGTATTAATTTTTAATAGGTTTTGATATCCACTGTAATTCATAGCATATAAATAAAGATGCTTATCATTAAAAAGAACATCTAAAGCAATAATTGGTTTTATGTCATTTTTGCGACATTTTGTATAAAAATCCATTACGCCATATAAATTGGTATCACAAATTGCACATGTTTTATAATTATTAATAGTTAAAAAATCAATTAACTCTGTTGTTTTAATTAGTGAATTTAACAAACTATATTCAGTTTTTACGCATAATGGTACATACATACTCAAATTCCCTACTTTCTTTATTTTATTGCCCAACTATCTGTCTTTTTTATTATATCACTTATCAACTCATTATCGCATCATATTTTTGGGTAAAAAAAAGATTGTAGTTTAGAAAACTACTATTCTTTTATATAATCTCTTTTTCAATTCATTTATCAAGCCATCTTATGATATGAATTTACTTACAAAATTTATACTATTTAATTTTTTTCTTGGGTTGCAAGAAGGTGTTTTCGTCTCTATGGTAAACATAACTGAACCTTAAGTCCTTAAACTTAGATTTTCTGATAAAATATATTCATATTTATATACTGTAGTCTTAAGAGGGGTGACACGACCACGCGCCACGAGATTGTATTGTTAGCACCAGCATTGTTGTTATTCGAGGCAAACACCCCTGCATTCGTCGTATTCGAAGCGTGGTTACC